>OBUW01000047.1_pt1 | contig 100602 bp, 52 predicted proteins | sample 1475761 | NCBI WGS metagenome assembly OBUW01 (sample SAMEA2579908, study PRJEB22360) | human gut metagenome | biome: human gut; feature: human-associated habitat; material: faeces | place: Denmark | collected 2008/2010
CCCCCCCCCCCCCCTTATTTCTGTGTAATATTATTGAATGGCGTATCTAGCTTTGATCGATTTTGACTTTGATTTCTTTTCCCGTTTCCTCTTTTTTATGGGTACATTACCCAACATTTAAAGATTACCATAGATATTCCTTTTATTTCATATTTACCAGGTGATAAAGCTACCACTAATTGATATTCTTGTACCGTACTTTGAATGAAGGAATAGTATTACAAAGAGCAATTTTAACTATTGTGCATGAAATACAGTGGAAAATAAATTCGTCGCTTGTCCTTAAACTTTATTAGTAGATTATTTTGGCTGTTGTCATCAGTTGTTGTTCTAGTAGTACTGCTATTACGATAACTACTGTGGTTGTTGTTGGGTAGTTTGAGCAGTATACAAACCACTGCAATATTTCCAATTATCAACCATATACTTAAATGTATATTAGGTAAAGTTTTAGAGAGTCAAGATATTTTTTGTCGTCTTAATTATACGGAGTACCACTACCAAATGGCTCCAAAAAAATAAATAAAAGTAAATCTAGATTTGCAAGAAAAAAGCTAAAATTGGAACAAAAAAAATTTTACAATTGTACATTGTTCCTATTGTTAGCATATTGAATAATAATGATAATGGCTCGTTTTTATTAACAATCTACCCAACTGTCGACTAGTGGGTAGTAGTTATTGTGGAATTCAGTTGTGTTTTTTTTTTTTGTATTACTACTTGATCGTATTGCAAGCACAGGTTTGTTTGTTGTTGTCTTGAGTCAATATTTAGCTTTGATTCACCGTACATTTTTTCATCAAATAAAATACTTCAAAAAACAACATTATCGTCTAATTGTCGCTTGCTGGTTATTCTTTTTATTAGTTGATCAGACAACCCAATCTCTTAGCAGTTCCAGATCTATATTGTCATCTGATTCATCCCACCCATGACCAGAATTGCTTTCCATTTTGTTCCCTCTTTTTTTATTAATTACGGGGTATTGTCACGCTATTCTTAGTATTCTGTGAGTTGCTGTATTATTTAATTTGAATCTGGAATTTTGTTTACGTTGGATTTGGAATAAACTTAAATCAACTTCTAACAAATTCAAGCTTTTAATTTTTTTTTTCGTAATTTTCTAAATTCAGCTTAAAAAAGAAAGCTGGCCCTCTATTGGACAACAATAGGTCCGTGCTGTCATTATTGACAGAACTACCCTTCATCTATTGCTAATGGTGTTTGACATTTTAGTTATAAAGCACAATCTATAGATGCAAATTAGACTAAACATATCTAAAACCGTTATTGCACACTATTGTTGGTTCTTTAGTCATCTATTGAAACTGAATTTTTCACATTTTTCTTAATGACAACGAACCAACTTTATTCTTGTTTTCTTTAATTTGGTAAATACCGAAGTATCTGTATGAACTAAAATACAACGACGACAGCAACTTAAAGGGAAAATTTATTTTTAGCAATTACGCGAGTTTGCCATCAGTAAGTAAGACCCCTCCACGACTACTACTTACTACCAATCCCCATCAGCCATAATTAAGCCACTTCACACATACTCACACACACACAAAAAAAAAACAATCGACTACATGCGAGACAATTCACGTCATAAAAACAAACTGTAAATCACCTAATTATTTCCATCTGTCTATCTTGATAAACCTTTTGACTTCTTGGCCTTCATTTAATAACCAATCATCATCTTTAATCTAGTATTAGTATTAGTGGTAATATATTATTGTGTGTGGGTGTTCCTACAATTGAAATTTGTGAAATAACAAAGTTCATGTTACCATCTTGTGTTGTGTACGAATTGGTGACAAAAATACACTGTATACCACAAAGCTATATGCATAGTGGTTATATAGGATTGGTACTAAACTGGCCAGGACACTACGTGGACTGACTAGCTCGGATGAAAAAACTTACATTCGACAACAAGCTAGGAGTTAGTTTCCACTCCATAAACGGATGTAAGGGAGGTGGGTAACTATCTACAATTTTATACTTGAATATAACATATTTTATATTTAATTGATATTGCTATTTAGTTTGTGCTCAGAATAGACCCGCTATTTCAAACTGAATACTATATTACGTTCCCAAAGATAATTTGTGTTGTCTGCGAAAGAAATTCAGAGGATCCGACCCAACATCACTAGTATGTGAGAGAGAGAGAGAACAAGAGAAAAAATATAATTATTCTTATATATCACTTTTCTTTCTTAAGGAAGTTAATTCACTAGTATACTACTATTGGTTACTAGTGTCATTATACATGAGTTGGAGGGTGTGCGGATCATTACAATACTATTTCATATAATTACTAAGATTGATTCCATTTGGCAGAGCAGACTTGACCGGCTTTTCATAGTGAAATAAATACTGGTACCACAATAGACTTCTTGGTGTAATATACATTTTTACTGTTAATTGGTCAACAGCAGGTTAAGTTTGCGTAATTATATCAATGGCACAATTGCACAACTGACTCACTCACTCACTCACTCACTGGCTAAATAGACTAGCTAAGATTCTGCAATTGTGGTCCAATGGCTTAGGATAGGGTATCCTCGGGAACTCAATTAGTTTTTTGTTTCTTTTGCTTTTTTGGGCCAATAAGAATCATGCTTTGTCAAAAAACAAAATAATAATAAGCTTGAAATGCCGGGAAAGAAAAATTTTCAGCCACGAAATTGTTCTCCAATAATGAAATGAAATAAATCATTGGTGTAAATTTCTTCATGGCATTGTCATTTGTTCACAAAAAACTTTACACTAACCGTTATCTATTCATGAATTTGTTAACTCTGTTGCTCAACACGTAAAAGTTGAATGAATAAAGAGTAGTAACATATAGTTTACAAGTACGGTAAAATAAAAGAAGAAAGTGGAAAAGAGAAAGGAGAAATCACCCAAACTAAATCGTAAATGACACCCTTTTTTGAAGTTTATGCAGAAGCAAATGAAGTACAAAACTTGCATCCAAGGAAACACAAACTACAATTCAAAAGAAATTTCAACTTTACATGTTCGCCAATAACATACATACCAGAATCAAGGAATGATAAAAATGATCATTACAAGGTAATGCCCCCCTTTCCTCGCTCCCAAACTTATCTATTTATCAATGATGGGGGTATACATATTTCTAAAACAAATTAAATTGAGTCTCATATCACCTCTTATAAACCTCCTAAAATACCAGAGAAAAGGTTTCCAACACCGCCAGCAGCACCACTACCACCACTACCACCATTTCCACCACTACCACCACCTGGAGCTAAGATGCCTTTAATTGGACTAGCGATGGTTTTAGTAAGTGAATCGACGGTAGCAGCAAGGAATCCACCGAGACCTTGGTTACCAAAACTGTTACCATCACCAAATAAACCAGCGGTAGGTTGATTATTATCTTGTAATTCAGCACCAGTAGAGCCACCTTCACGTTTGGAACGAGTGGCAGCAACAGCACCTAATACTTCTTGTTGATCATTGATTGGGGCAGCAACGGCCATTGTGGAAGCTAAGGCTAAAGCAGTAACAAATTGAAACTTCATTATGTATATGTGTGGGGGTATTAAGAATAAATGGAGTTGGATGAAAAGAACAAGAGGGAAAAGAGTAACAAATAAATTTGAATGGGATTTTGGTTTCTATTTATACGTAGGGTTAATCAATAGTTATTCTTCGTTCAACCCTTTGGTTTTGAAATTTATTTTTCTTTATTATTATGTCCATAATTTTGTAGTAATACTTAATAGTGGTAGCGATAGTAAGTAAATATTAAAGATTGCAAAAAACAGACAAACAAAACCAGAACAAAAATAAAAACAAAGGGATCTTCGCAACAAACATTCTTAGATCAATCAAACTTTTGACACCGAAAAAAAAAGAATGTTTGTTTGTGAACTTTTTTTTTTTTTCTCCACCAAGAATGTGTTTTACAATATAATTTAACTTAACTTAAACTCCAGCCAGGAGAAAAAAAACAACCTCAACGCGTAAGAAATCTTCATCTCATACAATACAACAAACGCTGATCCAACCAATAAATATTACTATTTCATATGAAATAGATCTCCCAAAAAAACATTCTGAATCGGTGTTACTCTCTACTAAACTAGCCTATCTTTCCCTTTTATTTTGATTGGGCAACTGTGGTGGTGTCGGTGATCTTGTATACGATTACAAAAAAGCTCAACACAACCCAATTCAATTCCCCCAATTTTAAATTCGAAACAAATATGTTTTCGATCACGATTAGAACATAACAGTAACCAAGATTTACAACGACTAAAAGACAACATAATTTCAGACTCTTTATAATACATAGACAGGGATTGGTCAATTGATCAGTAGTTGTAGAAGATATTTACGTCGTGGCTAAAATACATTATTGAAGTGTAGGAGAGTTCGTTATATCTTATGTATCACTAACAACTATGTATTGTTACTGCAACAAGCAATAATTTTAAATGCAATTGAGCTTACAAATAAGAGATGTGAGCCATGTGGTTGATCATTTACTGATTATAAATGGTAATATGGTGTGAAAGGTAATTTTCGTAATTTTTTCAACAAATTTTATCAAGTAAATATTTACGCTAAATAATCCAGACGTTACTTAAATGATGTAACCTTCAATAATCAAACTATACAAAACAAAAATTAATTAGATGACACCTTTATCTGGAAAACATCTTTTAATTTTCATTAGCCAAGGCAGGATGTATAGCTGTTAGTATTCTTTTCTATTGCTTTTTCTTTATTATGTGTCACGTGACATATAGGCAATTTTTATTTTCTGGCTAATAAACATTTTGCAACTTTCACAAGTGCAGATAGTGGCATGTATTAAGCAGACTTACAAAAAGACAATTAATTTCAAATATTGCAACTATATTCATTACAATAGTAAGCCAAACTTAATCTAAAAACTAACTTTATTTATTTATATTATGAGAAAAAAAATTTGATATACCTAAGAATTGAAACCTGTAAATGACAAAAAATTTATAAATAAATAAAAATCCAATCATGTGATATTCACCCCATGACAATTTATACCCTGTCAGTGTAGTGAATATATTTGAAAACGGTATAAAAAAATTCTTTTGAACGATAATGAGAATTGAAATGAAATACAACAAAAATAAAACAACACAAAGTTGAATAAGAAGAAGAAAGATTCAAATAGTACGGCTTGGCTATGTTTAACCGAAAAGACCACTAAACCATGTCTTACCTTTTTGAATTAAGTTGTCGAGTCCTTGTTTCCATTGAGAAAAGTAATCTCCTGAACCTGAAGAAGAACCATTACTGCCACCATTATTAGCTGGTGGTGCAGAGCCAGAGTCATCACATGAACCCTCATCATCATCACCGTCATCAGCTGTGGTAGCGGGGGTAGTTGTACTTCCACTTCCACTTCCAGGTGTAGTTGTAGCTGGTGGAGAACCAGATTGAGCAGGTTGTTTATCAAAACCAAATGACCATCCTGAATGAGCATCATAATTGATAGATAATTCACCATCAAAAAATGGAATAACGGCTGCATTAGCAGTATTCATTGCTGTCAAAGCAGCAGCTAAAACGACTGAAGTCTTCATGATTTATTGTAATTGTGTGATATGGATTTTTATTATTGTTGTCTTTTTGTTTGTTTGTTACAACTACTTTGCTAATGAAATGATTTCAAACAAGGCCCTACAGAAAAAGAATCACCAAGAAAATTTTGTCAAAGGTCAACCAAGGGGAGCAAACTCAAGATATTATATATTTGTCACTCATTTGCCAATGGTTACAAGCAATGGTAAGAAAGGGGGTGGTTAAGAGTGGAGAGGGGGAAAGGGGCTAGAGAAAAGACAACCGTGTTGCTGTAAAGAAGGTGCTTCAGGAAATTCAAATTCATTAATTGCACCTCTGATAATTAAAGATTTATTTCCTAATTCAACAATGAAATAGTTGTAGACTATGGAGGGAGGAAAAAGAAAAAGATTGTCGATTTTTAATTACATATACAAATCAGGTAATAAAAGAATAAAGAGAGAATTCCAAATATTGAGTGGGCAGAAAAACTAAAATTGAACTTCACAATTTGCAGTTGACGACTCCATACAGTTATTCGGATTACTTGCCAAGGTAAGAATTGATTAAAAAAAAGAGGACTGGAAACAGGAGGCATGCAAGTAAAGGAGATAATAACGAAGCAGCCAAAATTATAGTTGGCTAACTACCTTTCAACCTTATTTTCTCTGATCTATAGATCCAGATGCCTAACCCATCTACAGACACAATTACATTATAAATGATTCAAAGGAGATGATATACTTTGTAAGAGAAAGTTAAAATGCTTTCTATTATACAATAGAACAATTTTCAAAATCATCTTTCTCACAAGAATATAGAGTACAAAGAAGATGAAATTGTGGAGTATAATACTGTGTTAGGCGACAGAGAAAACTCAATAGAAGGAATTAATCGTATATTTAGCAACTTCTTATTATAAAAAAACGACGACAACAAAACGTTTTGCTATTAATTACCAACAATTCGATCCAGTATTTGTGATATATTAACAAATGTGGAAATAAAAGAAAAAGAAATTTCCAATACTGAGGATTTCGCGATTAGGAAATTTTTTTTCTTCTAACTCTCGTTGCACGCTACCAATTGCCCTAGACTTAATTAGAACAAGGGACTATCTTAGTGTATCAGTAATTCACTAAATAAAACATTCAGTAAGTTTCAGTTTTGAAAGTATGTTAGTTTAAAATAATGCTAGGTTTTAAACCTGCTATTACCTTTATTACTTTTAAGTAGACTCCACGTTTGTTTTATTCTGAAGTCTAGTAATATCAAATCTTCTGTTTTTACAGTCACAATAAAGTCTACCTATTTCAAAAAAGTTGCCAAATGAATTTATTACGAGCTACAATCAGAGCTAAGTTTTGTTTATGCAATAACTACAAGAGATTGGCTTTATTTAAGACGATTGAAAATAAATATTTTTTTTTGGGTATCAGTATAAAAAACAAAAATTAAACCTAGCAATATAACAAAGGCGACTGTATCAGTTATTGCCTGTCAGCAAATAAATGAATAAACAAAATGATTTGGTACCTAAAAGATACTTGAGTGAATTGAAACAAACAGTCAGTCAACTCTTTTTAACCGATGAGATTGTGTAACAAAGCACCGCTGGTACTGAAACCACCTTCTAAAACGTTAGAAACAAGACCAATGACTTGGGAAATTGGATCAGATGGAGCAGCAGCAGAAGAATCATCTCTTTTACCAATGAGATTGTGTAACAAAGCACCACTAGTACTGAACCCACCTTCTAAAATGTTTGAGACAAGACCAATGACTTGGGAAATTGGATCAGATGGAGCAGCAGCACTTTGTTGACCAGCAGGAGGAGCAGCACCACCAGTGGCTTCAGCTTGTTGAGGAATAGCAGAGCCAGAAGCAGCTGGAGCTGGAGCTGGAGCTGGAGCTGGAGCTGGAGCACCACTACCACCTCCAAGAAGTCCACCAAGGAGTCCAGAAATAGGATCACTAGAATCTGCTCTAACAGCAAGGTCTTCATTACTTTGTGGAATAACAGCAGCTTGAGTGACTGAAGCAGAAATTAATGAAGCAGTGACGATGTTTGTGAATTTCATTGTATAATTTGTTTGTGGTAGGTTTTCAATTTAGTAAAAAACGAATGAACAGTTTGAGTTTGTGGATTTGAAGACTATTGAATTAAAACTTTATCCAACCCATTATAAATTGAAGAAATTCTATCCTATTTATATTAAATTTTATTAACAGTTTTTAGATGATTCTGATAAACATCTCGCCCCTCTCCTGTGAGTTATCATTACTGTTGTTATTATTCAATTTCAACTGAGTTTTTAATAACTTTGCAAATCTAAATAACCACAATTACCAAGAAATTCCCAACTGATTTACAGCTATAACTCAATTTGGTGTTTTCTTTTTGTTATTATTTATTATTTTGATGGTGACGCGAATTGTTGATAGATTATCAAAACAAGTACCTATTTGGTGCTAAAAAAAAAAAAAAAAGTTTAAAGGATCTACATTTTGGACCACCCAAACAAGATTGACAATCTTACATTCTAAAGTGAAATTGTGTTTGACAGCCTCACACTTTACCAAAAGAAAAAATAAATGGGTCTTCTAAAGAATGTTAGCCACATTTTGGCTCACAGCCATTACATGCTGAAACTCAACTTCACAAAAATCCGACCATCAGCTTTGGTGTAATTGTTGATCTGTTATTGTAGCCATTATATTGTTATTGGACAGTATCCGCCTTGGATTTATTTTGAAAAATATCAAATATGGTAACTTCACTTGAACAAAACCGAGTGATAGATTTTCACACATGGAATAAACTCGATACTATCAATATCCATGGTTAAACTTTCCTCTGAAGAAAAAAAGGTTGAGTGTAGTAGCCACTTGATAAAGCCATTGTTTATAGAAGTTCTGTAGAACGTCCAAAAAGGATTTCTAGTGGTGATCAAACTTTAAGCCCCTAAGAATCTACTCTACGAGTTAACTTAACATCTATTATTCTTCCATACTTGTTTCTTTTTACAAACACATTAGAGGCACTCATATTTAATCTTTAATAATTGCGTTAATATTTTTTTTTTCTAGCTTAACTTTCTACACAATTCTAAGCCTGTGTATCAACTTCCATATTGTCACCATTATCATTGAAGTTCACCACAGTCTCTTCAACATCACAAATATCACGAATGCTTTGTTTCAACACAGCAGTTGTACCTCTTGGGAATTTGTAATCTTTGCATTTCTTGATTCTCACATTTGGTGTAATATAGTTTCTGTACAATTCTGCATCCTTGCCAACTTCCATGACACACACATCAACATTGGAACCAGATCCCAAATCATTCCAAACACCAGCCAAAATAGCATCTGAACACAACTTTATAGCCTCATCTCTAGTCATGTCTTCCTTAAAATTGGTTTCCAAAACAGCCATGGCATTCAATGAACCTGAACCCAAACTCTGGTATTTACCGATATCGGTAGATCCGTGTGCTTGAACTGACATCAAATGGGCTCCAGTTGGATCAACACCAGCAACAATCAAATACGCCCCCAAGTGACCCTGGTATTTGAACAAGTGTTGTTTCAACATAGTAAGTGCTGCAATAACTCTTGGTTGTCTGTTTTGCGATAATGCATGTAGTTCCAAATTAGATGCAATCAATTGAGTGACCATCTCGGTATCTGCTGCAGTACCGGCACCAGCACACCAGATCTTTGGAGCTAATCTATGTAATTTCTCGCAATTTTTATCTGCTACTATTGGACCCGAAGTTGCTCTGGTATCTGCTGCTATCACCACCCCATCTTTGAATTTACATCCAACAATGGTTGTACCAGTGGATGTTGCTTTGGGTGTGGCAAACCCCTTGGAGGTCAAGAATGCATTTCTTTGATAATTGTCAAAATTTAATCCAGGCATTGATAGTAATTGGGGAGATTGAATATGGGAAGAGTAGTGGTTGATGTATTTTTGCCTCCCAAAAAGCTACACCAAGAAAAAAAAAATTAAGTGCTCACTTTACTGTGTCATTCTGATTGTTTGTAAGTTTGTCCTCTCACCAAGAAATATTTGTAAACATTTACACGACTACTGGTTTCATGTAACTAAAGTTATTGACGCGATTATACAATTTGATTTCTCGAGTTGGCACTATTATTATTATTAACAAATTTTTTTTTTCCTTCTTTACTAACCAAATTCATTTTTTTATTTTTTTTATTTTTTTATTTTTGTTTGATCCAAATTATAGACAACGCTGTCATTTTACAAAGCCACACCGACACCAAGAAGATCATTTGAAAGTGCACTTGTACATAGTATATGTGGGACAAATATAATTTTATCACTCCAGCAAAAGTTCGAGTGTTGTTGGTTCCAATAAATGATTGCACTCCGTCCAATTTCCAACGATATTTACATTTAATCCAAACAAATGTCGGAGAGGTGCGATTATTGGATATCAGAGAGAACAACAAATTGCATTATTTCAACTCTGTAACTTCCCCACAAGGAAGAATCTTCCCAGAGTTTATTACCAGCTCCATTGATAACGAATTGATTTTCCTTCATGATTTTGATCCATTTAGAAAAACATTCATAGTGCTAGGGGTGGGACCATATGGGCAAGATCCTTCGACGGCATTGGTTGAATTGAAAAAGAAATATAACACTGCCATTGTTCACAATGTTATACTATTTGACACCCCAGAAGACAAATTGAATGAACAAGTACCCGAGGTGTTTTTCCACAATGGGACTACTAGTCATTTGACAGCTCTAGAAACAATATTTTGCGATATAAGTGGGAATTTTTTAGAAAAACTAGACGCATATGCTTCTGCATATACTAATATTACATTGAGGTCTCCTGTTTCGATTACTGATAGCCATGTACTAACAAAAACTATCAATCAAGCACAGAAAAGATTAAGTTCAGGGTCTACTTCATTCAAGGTTACCTTTAACAACTCAACGACAACATCAACTACAACACCTGGTAGTACATTAGAGAAATCCAAGACTCATTTAAAACATCTAGGCAGACAACGTAAGTTGATGGGGAGCTTTTATCTCTTGGCAGGCAAGTACCATGATGCATTTCAAAATTTTATAGAGAGTTTGACAAGTCTAAAAAAATCTGATGATTTCTTATGGCTAGCAAGCGCACTTGAGGGGGTTGCTGTCAGTATAGTGTTAATGCAATTCATTGGCACAGCATATCAATTACCTAATCAAACAATGAACCCAGTGCTACAGGTATCAAAGATACGAGGAAGTATAGACACGGCGACAGTTCGGAAAACATCTATCGATTCCAATGTTTCTTCTCCCAGGAATTCAATTAACGGCTCAAATGGGTTTGGTTTTAATGCTTTAACCTCAGCAATCCCTGACTTTAACAATTTACCGGTGCAAGAACTTTTGAAGATTATCACTTCGCGGGTTGTGTACTATTTTAGCATGAGCACAAATGATATTGAAAACATGGTTCCTGATATTGTTTACGTGGAAAGCATTTTACGAAGAATTAAGCTATTGATTGGCATTCATTTTTCCAGTAGTATGGAAGACATAGTCAAGGGAACGATTACACCTACACCAAACGGATCATTCCCGAAAATTGAAATCATCGACGAGATTGACAAAATATTCCTGCTACAAATTACTGATTTGAATATTGTGGATCAATGTAGAATATATTCTGCCTTGGCAACAATGTATGCTGATTTAGGATTAATGCGAAAGAATGCATTTATTTTAAGACTTTTAATATCAGCAATTTTGCCTCACTTAAGTTCTGGAGAGCTTCCAGCCCAGTCAATTAAAGAAGTCCTTGAGAATGTATTTGTCTTGTATGATATCTGTGATGAACCTGAATCATTTTCTGAAGCAGCGAGGTTCCATGGACAAAGCAACTGGACTTCCTTGCAAATACAGCTTTTGAGATTGGCTTTGAAAGTCGCAGAAAATTTGAATGACCAAGAGCTATTGTTAAAGTTGTGCACATTATTATTGACTAGATACACACATTGTTTGCCAATTGATGACCAAATCAAATTGAAGAATAAGGTGGATCTGGCTTTGAAATCAAATGGTGGTCTAAGTATTCCATATTGGGATCCTTTTCTTGTTCGCAAAGTCAAGTTTGTAAATTCAAAACCCCGTGGCAACTTAATTCCTATGAAAGAGACATTGAACTCCAATAATTCACTGCAACCATTTTTCGATCCATACACTAAAAAGGAATCAGATAAAGCGTTTGTTCCAACATTGGTCAAAGATGATATTTCTCAATTGAAAGTCACTTTACAAAACCCATTTGCATTTGAAGTTGAGATTCATGAGATAACCATTGTTAGTGAAGGTGCACAAATAGAAACGATCAAAAGTTTAATTCGACCTTTGGAATCAATAACATCCAAACCTTCTTCTACTATGCCGAATGGAAATATAGTTAATAATAAATTACGTGGTCATCCTGGAAAAAAATCGTCTTCAACAACCCTGGTAGTTCATCAAGGTGTATCGCACACGACGTCTACCAATTCTGCCAGTACGTTTGTTCTTGCTCCAAGGTCAATGGAAAGTGTTATGCTTTCCTTCAAAGCAATTTCGACAGGACAGGTTAAAATTACTGGGTTTGATGTATCTATTGGAAATTGTCAAACTCAATTCTTCCATATAATAGACGAAGAGAAGTTTGATCATACAATAAAATTACAAAAAGTGAATCAAAAGTCAAAACAAACTACATCAGTGCTAGACAAAGTTGTGACTAACCTTCAATCGCAGTCCGTTTTGGGTAGGGTTATGACGAGCCTGTTGAGCTTATCCATTATTCCACCACAACCGTCTTTGACTTTATTAGAAATTCTGGTATCAAATGGCTGTTTAATGTTGCTTGAAGGAGAAAAACATAATGTAACCGTTACATTAGCTAACCACTCCGCTCAGTCTATTAATTACTTGACTTTTTCATTCTGGGACTCAAACATCGAGTTTCTCAACAAGAAACTTACGAACCCAAATCTAACTGCAGCTGAGGTTCACGAATTGGAATGGAAGTTACTTGTATTCAAGCCTTTTAGAATTTTGAATAAAGACGTTATAGGAGAAACGATAAACCCAGGTGGGGTAGTCGAACTCCAATGTGAGCTTACAAGCAGGAAGTTTATGAATGAACTGAAGATAATATTGGAATATGCCCACAAATCTGACACCGAGCAAAGCTTCATGAAGAATTTGAACATTCCCTTAAATGTGTCGGTAATGCCATCAATAGATGTTGTTGGCTGTGAAATGTTGCCTGCCATAAGCATACTGGATAATGTGCCCCATAGTATTGGACAAGCATTAAAGTGCGTTAAGAATGTGGATGACTATTGTTTACTTGTACTTGATTTGAGAAACTCATGGGGGGAGAGATTGGAATGTAATTTGAAATATAATGAGTTTGAATTGTCTGAACCAATGCAGGCTGGGAAAACACAGAGATTTATAATACCAATCAAGAGAATCGAGGTAGACATCACCAAGACTATACCTTCGTTACGTAACAAACAATTTATCAAAAACTATAACATATCGGACGAAGAGGAGAAGCATATGAAGAAATTGTTTTGGCTTAGGAATTCCATTTTGGAAAACTTAGTGGGGTCTTGGAAATTGGGCAGGCGTCATGGAGTAATTGATTTACGTCCAATCAGGTTGACCACAAAAATGGCAAATATCTTGTCCTATGAAAACATCCAGGTTCACAACACTGTGCTTACAGATGATGATTTGCAAGTGGATTCCATTGGAAAATCTTATAATTTATCAACTGACCAATTTTACGTGCTCAAAACGACTATAATCAACCATTCAAAAAAGCCAATTAATGGAATAGTGCGTCAATTACCATTTCCAATACATAATACTCCTACAAAGAGTAGTAGTCTGCGTCCTCAACTTTCTATCGATAAGAAAATGCTCGTCAACGGTACTTTACAGAATAAATTTCCAGAAATTGCACCTGGAGATCAACTAGTATTAGAAACCAGTTTTGTCATTATTCAAAACGGTGAGTTTGAATGGGGTACAGTAGTAGATTTGTTCAGTGATAAAATAATTTGTAGAGAACAACTTTACATTACAGCAAATTAAAACCAAGTTACATCAAAATAAAATAAAATAAATTTCATGGCTTATATACAAATATATGTGTGTGTTTGTTAATTCACTATTTCTTAACCCCTTCAATCTTGAATGGCAATGGTTGGGCACCTTCGGATTCCAATTTATCGATATATCTTTGTCTGACCAAATCATTGTATCTCTTTTCTTGGAAATACTTCACCCAACTTGTAGCACAATTTTGCTCAAACTCTTTCTTTTCAGTTCCACATTGTTTATTGACTTTATCTAATTCTTTTGAATCCAATGAATTATCAATATAATTTTTACTGAGACATTCAAAAAATCTATCACGCTTTTCCCAACACACAACACGCTGACCTTTGTTTGGTGCAAATGTTACTTCTTCGCCTGAACTTGTAAAGAATCCCATTGCTAGTAGTTGCTATATCTAGTAGTAGTTGTTTGGATTGGTCAATACTTTAAAGAAACTAAATAGTATAGTTGTGCTTTGGTTGATTTTCAGGATGAGACAATCAAAAGAAAAAAAAAGGACATCTATATATAGCGGGACAACACACCAATAAGACAGTTAACCACATCCTTCTTTCGATTTTAGAAGAACCTTCCATTGGAATGTACAAACGGGTAAATTGATAGCAACTGAAAAGACGGGTATCCTCTTGATGAAATATTGGTGCATTTAAACGTGAGTCAATACATTTGAGGGGAATTACGAAAAGTTGAAAGAACGTGTATCAATATTCTATGGTTCATTGCCAACCAACCTAATCAGTTCTCATTTGGCATGCTGTTTATTCGTCATAACCACTCGTTAAAAATTTGCAACTACTACCTCCTATGTGAAGTAGTAGGCTAAACAAGCATTGGTTGTATGACTTGGTAAGGAGTGAAAATTTATACTGGTACTGCATAAAAGTATATCTTCCTCTCTTTTTGTTCATTTTTCTTTCTAGATCTTTCTACAGCACCAACGGAATCTGCAAAAAATTGGAACAATTTAAACAATTGCACCGAATCGAGATTTTTCTTGAAGTAATCAACCTCTCAAAATCAAAACTAAAACAACATAGCAATGGTGGTAAACAATCCAAATAACTGGCATTGGGTCGATAAAAACTGTCTTCCTTGGTCTGTCGACTATTTTAAAGACAAATTAATTAATTTAAAAGTAACTGATGGAACCAACAATGTACATATTTCTGAAGTTTCCTCAGTTGAAGGTGACGTAGACGTGTCACAGAGAAAAGGTAAAGTTATTTCATTGTTTGATATCAAAATTGTTTTAACTTTCAAAGGTAATACTGCCAAAGATGATAATGTGAGTGGGTCAATCACAATTCCGGAATTGACCTATGATAGTGAAGTAGATGGTTTACAATTTGACATATCTATTTATAACGAAACTGCCGAAAACTCAGGTATCACAGATTTGATCAAGAAACAGTTGATACCTCAATTAAGAACAGCATTGATGAAATTTGGTCCTGATTTGATTGAAATTAACAGTAAAGATATCCAATTATCACAAGATAAGGTCACCTCGACATACACAAAGGCTAATCAATCATCCACTATTGCTGCCACTGCTGATCACCCAAAGAGTGAACTGAAACCGGTTGAAAAGAAAACAGAAACCCATTCAACTTCAAATATTGCAAGAAAAGTAGTTTCAGAAAAGGATTCATCTACTGTTCCTAAATACAACACTACAACTTTGCATTTAGAGCCATCTTTCAACACTTCTGCAGAACAAATTTACCTTACTTTATTAGATGAGGCTAGAATTGGTGCATGGACTCGTTCAGCTCCAGTTATTGAAAAGTTCCCACCTAAAGAAGGATCCGAATTTAAATTTTTTGGCGGCTCAGTATCTGGAAAATTTTTGAAATTAGTTCCTAATGAACAAATTGTTGAATTATGGAGATTAGATGATTGGAAAGCTGGCCATTTTGCCCAACTAGATATGAAGTTAGTTCAAAGCAGTGGTGAAACTAAATTGGTGGTCAAATTCAGTGGAATCCCAATTGGTGAAGAGGAAAGAGTGAAAAATAACTTTGAAGAAAGATATATCAGATCTATAAAGATCACTTTTGGATTTGGAGCAGTTTTATAGATAAATAGAATGTACGTACAAGCAATCCATGAAGAAGAATTTTACTCTTTATTAACCATCACTTATGATACCTTTTCTGTTGAGTTTGTGGCATTGAGGATATCATTAAATGTAATACCCTTGCTTTCCAAGTCCACCTTACGCCTTCCTACCATATACAACTCGCTCAGTCTATCTTTACTTGCGTCAGGCTTTATGTGAATGACTTTTTTAAACATTATATTCATTCTTGTTTCAAATAATTTCAATTCCAGACCCAGCCAAACTTTTAAAATCATATCTTTCTCTGGCTTTAACTCCAGGTATGCCAAATATAGCGCTGCCGTACAAAGTTCCATGTTACCTATATGATCTGCCAGTCCAGTTCCTGTACAGTCTACCATCATATCACTCATAATCAAATCAAGTTGTTTTTCTTCATCGCTGCTGGTATCTGTTTGATAGTCTTGAGTCTCTCGTAACCTTTGCTTTTCAAAAAAATTTCTAATTTTGGCATGAGTAGATTTATTCATAATATCACCTTGCATGTAGTGACATCCTTTAACTGGAGTTGCCAAGTTGATATCAATACCAAGTATGTTGTGTGATAGATTCTGTTCTTCTAGGCGGTGAACTGCAAATTGGGTCCAAGCTCCTGGTGCAAACCCCAAATCAACGATGTTTTTTGTTCTCTTAGTGAAGATTCTGTATTTACTATCTATTTCTTGAAGTTTGAATGCCGCTCGAGATTTGAATAAACTCTGTCGTCTCTTGTTAGAGTACATATCGTTGCTGACCAGATCAATATATTTCCGTACATTCTGTTTGGATTTATTTCGCGCAAATATTAGCAAGTTGTTGCAGTGCCGATTTCTGAATTTAATTGATAGACTATTCATGTATAATGGGAATTTAGACGTGATTGGATGAACTGTTGGTGTTTTTTTTTTTTGTTTGTTGTATATCAAATCAGCGATGAGGATAGATAATTTTGTGTTAAAAAGAATTCACAACAGAAATTGAAACGACATATGCTTGGCATGATGATTGATTACTAATTAAGAAGAGACTACAACTGTGATCTGAAGGTGGCAAATAATGAACATATAAAACATCTGGTAAACTATTTTGGGCGCAAATTTTATGATTGGACAGAACAAAGGTATCGTCTTTTATGTTGTATTCATTGAAATTTAAGATCTGATAATGCAGACACTACGAATGAACATATTCCATACTTATTAGAGACCCTGATAGGTCTTTATCATTCAAGATTACATCAATTATTATCTATTTCAATAATAATTCACAAACCTTTATCTCTTAATTATCCCGCACTAAAATTGGAAATAATATCCTTTCGTTTCCCGCGTTCTTTTTTTTTCTCTCAAATTCTACGCCGCATATTCTTTCCATATGGAGTAATTGTTTCCTTTCAGATGGCGTTGTCTCTTTTGCTGTTGAAAAATCTAACTCAAGGGTATAAAAGCAATCGATGGAAACTCTTTTGAAGGAAAGATCGAGAAAACAAAAAAAAAGGGGAAATTTTACAATCTCTCTTTCTTACTTGTTCATTTTTATAATCAATTATATTTATAAATTAATATCACTACAATGTCTGAATCTACTGTTGGAAAGGTAAGTTGAAACAAACACAATTGACAAACTAGGAAACAAAGATAACTTTTTTTATACTTTATTGGGATTTCTGATCTTTTATCTTTTTTGGGACATAGAAGGGCAGAACCCTAGTAGTTATGAATGTTATCCTGATGATTTCCCATCCTGTCATTCCTTCTACTTCTAGAAGTATTACTAACAATTATTTTTTTCTTAATTTAGCCAATTACATGTAAAGCCGCTGTTGCTTGGGAAGCTGCTAAGCCATTGGTCATCGAAGATGTCACCGTTGCCCCACCAAAAGCACATGAAGTCCGTATCAAAGTCTTATACAGTGGTGTTTGTCACACTGATGCATACACGTTAAGTGGTGTTGATCCAGAAGGTGCCTTCCCAGTCATTTTGGGACACGAGGGTGCTGGTATCGTTGAAAGTGTCGGTGAAGGTGTCACCAACGTCAAACCAGGTGATCATGTTATTGCCTTGTACACTCCAGAATGTAAAGAATGTAAATTCTGTAAATCTGGAAAAACTAATTTGTGTGGTAAAATCAGAGCTACTCAAGGTAAGGGTGTTATGCCAGATGGTACTCCAAGATTCACATGTAAAGGTAAAGAAATTCTTCATTTCATGGGTTGCTCTACCTTCTCCCAATACACTGTTGTTGCTGATATTTCTGTCGTTGCCATTAATGAAAAAGCTGAGTTTGAAAAAGCTTGTTTGTTAGGATGTGGTATTACTACTGGTTACGGTGCGGCCACCATTACTGCAAATGTCCAAGAAGGTGATAATGTTGCTGTCTTTGGTGGTGGTTGTGTTGGTTTATCTGTTATCCAAGGTTGTAAAGAAAGAAAAGCCAACAAGATCATTTTGGTTGATATAAACGACAAAAAAGAAGAATGGGGTAAACAATTTGGTGCCACTGATTTTGTCAACTCAACTAAATTGCCAGAGGGGACTACCATTGTCGATAAATTAATTGAAATGACCGATGGTGGTTGTGACTACACTTTTGATTGTACTGGTAACGTCAACGTCATGAGAAATGCATTAGAAGCTTGTCACAAAGGTTGGGGTACTTCTATTATCATTGGGGTTGCTGCTGCTGGTAAAGAAATCTCTACCAGACCATTTCAATTAGTTACCGGTAGGGTGTGGAAAGGTGCTGCCTTTGGTGGTGTTAAAGGTAGATCTCAATTGCCAGGTATAGTTGAAGATTACTTGGATGGTAAACTCAAGGTTGAAGAATTCATCACCCACAGAGAACCATTGGACAAGATCAACACTGCTTTCGATGAAATGCACGGAGGCGACTGTATTAGAGCTGTTGTTTCTTTATGGTGACTAGAAGGAGCACCTAAACTTTAAGATAGTTAGGACCAAAGTATAGATCTTTAATAGGATTTATTTTTATATTAATATGAGGTATATTTACTATCTATAAAGGAAAAAAAAAATCCCTTATTCAAGATCAGAATCTTCTCTATCATCTAAATTTGCAGCATCAGGAATACCATCTTCCTCTTCTTCCTCTTCCTCTTCCTCTTTATCGTCAAGATCATCAAAGTCATCCACATCATCCATGCTTTCGTCGTCGCTGATCACCCCAACATACTTTGCATCATCAATTTCTTCATTGTATTCAATATCACTTCGTTCTTCAAGATCTTCAGCTATTTCTTCAGCACTAAACTCATTTCTCAATGCAGCAGAATCATCCATTAATTTCAATCTACCTTGTAATTCTAATAATCTTGGCAATTCTTCAGCTTTCTTATTTAATACTGCACGTAAGCTAGATAGTTTGATGCTCAAGTTTGGCAAAGAAGCCATAGTTGGACCATGAATCACAAGGATCCATTTGAGCCAAAAACTCACTTGATCAAATCTTGTTGGTTGACGTTGAATCTTCTCACTCAATTTATCCAAAAATGTGACACATGAATAAGGGTCTAATCTACTGATTGTGTTTTGAATAGTGATAGGATCACGATTCGATAACACGGTTTCTAATAAAGCTTGATCATTATTTTTCAAAGATTGTGTTAATACAATCGATAAAGATACACCACTTCTTGCCTCTTCTAGTTTCCTTCTTCTTGATTTTTGTTGTGAAGTTTGATCCATTGCCAATCGCTCTAATTTTTCAGCCAAAGATTCCTCAGTGTCCTCTTCATCCTCTTGATGGTCTTGAAATTCCAAATCTCTGATATTACTGCCATCACTCACAATGGTGTGCCCTTCAGTATAAAGTTTTGGTGCGGCCACATCGTGACCGTTAGTCAAATGTTGAGTGACTTTTAAATTTGGTTTAGATTTTAGCAATACTTTGGCTGATTCAAGAAGCAAAGAACCGGTTTCATCAATCCATTTAAGGGTGTCAAAGAATGGGATAGTTGAATTTTCCAACCAAGTGAATGTGATCAAGTTATCTTCAGTGGAAACAGCATTGATAAATAAATGTGTATCTTGTGGGCTTTTGATTTCTGGTTCTGGACGAGATAATTTAATTGATGCATTGAATGATCTTGAAGAAACACCAACTTGCTTTCTTTTCTTTTTCGGTACAGGAGTGGAAACTTGAGATTTGGCGTCTGCTAATGGATTGTTGAAAATCTCAATATCACCTTCTTCATTAATAATCACCAAAACTGACTTGTCGTCTTTTATAGAAACTGATAAGCTCGATACTGAGGACAGACCCACAAAGACTGCCTTTGTGGCAGTTTTATCAAGTTGATACAAATTGACAAATCGGTCACCTTTAGCACTCGTTAAAAACATGTCGTTGTTTAAAGCTGTTATCGAGTTTACTGGTTGAATATGACCTGGGAAAGTTTTCACAAGTTCTCTTTGTTTAATATTGAAAAGGTAGACTGCGTTTGAACCAAGCAATAAATGCGGTTGAGAATTGAACATTACTGTAGATATTCTATTTATCGAATCAACAGATTCAATGTATTCATTGACTTTGAAAAAATCAACTAACAAATAAGAATTCAAATCCCATTCGTACACGTTTCCTTCTATATCACAAGACCACCCAGTTCTAGTAGTTGTTGAGTAATGGAAATCCAAAATTGAGACATTTGCAGAACTAATCAATTCCAGAACAATTTCATTTGTTTGAGTAGAATATATCAAAATACTTCCCTTGGATAAACAAAGAGCTAACAATTGTATTGAATCTGATGGGATCCATGCTAAATTTACTAATTTGTTTGATTTTTCCAAGGTGAATGATGTATTTAACGATGCTTGAGATGAGGTTATGGATTGAACTTTGACTTGATGGGAATCAAGAGCAACCATACCGGTTGCCAAATAGTTCCCCGACTGATCAAACTTTGAACAAATTATTGGTCCTGACATTATCCTTAGGAAGGGGTGTGTTATGGTAAATGACAATAAAAAAAAGAGAAGCTTCTTTAAGAAAGACCTTATAGAATAAAAAAAAATTGGATTAACTTTTGAAAAAAAAAAAAATTGAAAATCGAGATGTCGAGATGCCTACAAAAAAAATGTCGTCGCACTGAAATAGTGACATTACACAAGCATTATTTACATTTGCAATTAACAAAACACTATATATAATCAAACAAGCATCTCACTCATGTTTTTAACTTCTTTTCTTCAGGTTCATGCACTTCCATGTCTTTCGATATTGAAATATTAATACCTCCACGAGATTGTCTTCTCTTCCTATCATTTAAACTAGCCAGTTTTGAACAGCTCGGAGTTGTACTTAAACTAGATTCTTCTGAATCGCCAACTTCTTCAGTCTCGTCATCAAACAAATGAGAATTACTGGTGGGCTCTTTTGTTTCTTTCAAAAGCTTTTCATATTCCTCTTTATTCATTGTGCCTTCTTTGATTAGTTTTTTCATCAACTCATTCAGAGGTTCTATCGTTGGTGATGTTGTAATTGGCTGTGGTTGTGTAAGTTGCTCGTTATTATCACCACCACTACCGCCACTATCTCTTTTCCCTTCCAATTTTCGGGCATTACTACTACTAAGGTTCATTGTAGACGATCCGTCAGTGGCACTATTTTGTTCTCCTGTGGATGTTGTTGCAGTATTTATTCTTCCGAACAAAAACTCATTAACATTCAAGTTTCTAGTTGGATCAAGTCCCCTCTCCACTAACATTTTTATACTTGCTTCACCGGTAAGATCCTGTTTAATCTCGGGCAATATGTCACCACATTTCAATGCTGCTGCATCTTGTGAGGTATATTCTTTTGAATGTGCTATTCGACTATGATTTAAAAAGCCTTGTGCTGATGAAAAATTACTTCTTTGACAATTGGGGCAAGTTAACCTTACAACAACCCCATCTGTTCGTCGATATAAACATCCCAAACTAGGATTCCGGATCCCTGAAGCAATTGAGGTCGCCGATGGACGCAACGATGATGTCGTAGATCTTGTTCTGTATGAATGCACAGGTTGAGAAACTGGTGATGCTCCACTTTTGTTGCCATCCAAATAACTGGGGTTGAGTTGTGGTGGAGCTTCCGGTAGTTGCTTGAAATTATCATAAGTTGACGTTAACGATTTTTGAAGTATGTCGAAATATTTTGTGGTAAAATCAGTAGGTTCATTGTTGAGTTTTTTATCATTAGGTATGTCAAAGAACTTCCTTAGCATTAACATTTGTGATTCAATTTTGCCAATTTCATTGTCAGATATATTTAGTTCTCTATGTTTTAGTTGAATCTCCAAGTCAAGCTGATTCGTTAATATTTCTTTTAGTTCTTCATGTGGTATGTTTCGTAATCGATTAATAATGGTCTCTTTTGCCGATTCAGTGGGGAAATCTCTCGATTTCGACGCATCCTGTTGTTGCAGTTGTTCATCCTCAATGGGGAAAGTATTTGGTACTTCTGGTTTTGTATCGTCACTCAATTCAAATTGATCGCTACTCATGGTGGAATTGAAATCACTAAATATGTTAGCTTTGGAAATACTAAAAGAAGAGTGTAGTATTTTTATGTGTTTTTTTTTTTGCCTTCGGTTATTTGCTATTTATTTTCTATTGTGTTGTTGTTACTAATTTTCGTAAAAATACTGCATACAGTAATATCCGTTGAAATACCTTGACACTTTGGCAGTGTAGGCTGACTTAGTTACCATCTATAGATGTTCACGTTATTTGTATCTCTTCCGCTAATGTAGTAATATTTAATGTTGCTCGACTTGTTTGTAGGAACTTTAAGAGATCTTTTAAAAAATGTTTGGTAGTATTGTCATTTATTGGAACAAAAACAGCAACAAAAGTTGCACCCATTTCTGATGATGTTTTTTTAAAACACAATCCTAATATCTAAACAAAACAAACTATTCCTACAAAATTAATTTGCTTTCTCTAAGCTGACCCTGTAGCAGTAGATGTGGCAGTTCCAGAAATCAGAGCTGGTGGGTTGGGACACCAATCTTTGAAAGTATCCCAAGCATCATTCAACGGATAATCAGTGTTGTAGTTTTCAATTGCAATTACTACCGGAATAGCACCACCAGTAGCCATGGGAAAGTACCGATGACCGACAACATCTAACAAACAATAGATGATACCTGAGTGTAACACAATACTAATAACTTTTTCATCAGGTGAATCATTAAAAATATCTTGTAATAAAACGGCAGCACGGTAGTCACAATGTTGATCACTTTCTGATTTATCTGGTGACCAATTCTCATCTTGTTCAGTGAAACCGGATTCAAATTCAAAACTAGGAACATAGTTATGAATAAAAGTTTTATTATGACGTTTACTTTCAGAATCAATTCCATAAATTTCACGTGCAAACTCTTTAATCAAAGGAGTTTTATGGGGCAATCCATTCCAAGTAATATTCCAGGTTTGTAGAGTTCTTCTTAATGGACTAACAAAAAATTTCTCTGGTTGAGGAAAATCCGGAGTATCTTTAATTCTTTGATGAAGGTTTTGAATTTGTTGAACACCTTTAGGAGTTAACTCAGCGTCTTCCCACACAACTCCATCACGGCCTGATTGCTCGGCCCAATAACAGTTCCAGTCAACACGAGAAAAATTGCTTGGTGCCACATTATGCCATCCTTGACCATGTCTTTGCAAGAAGAACAATTTTTCATTTGATGCTAAATTGCTAACAACGTCATCCCAAGAATATTGACTTTTCAAACCGAAATTGTTCGTGTCATCTACTTGAGAAACAGGAATGTTAGGATCAGATTGAGCAAAATAAGTTTGTGAAGAGGAGTATTTTGGAAGCGAAATTGTGGTAGCGACATTGAACAAAGTCCAAAGTGCACCCAAAGTTAAAAACTGTTGCATATTTGTGATGTTATAGTTCTTGCCGGGTCTATAAGCTACAAATAAGATTGGCTTTTTGTTAAGGTGAAATTCACCTCTACTTATAGTAAACTATCATTTCAAGATCCTAATTATAATCAAAGTCAAATTTCATATGTTCTAGCTAAAAACGGGGCCAGAAAATGTGCATTTCCGCGAAAAAGTTACAAACCATTTTGTTGTCTAGGTTACTGTGTCAACAGATTGCTATAAATGGCCCATATGATAGTTTTTAAACAGCAACAATTCTCTAATATGGTTTGTATACTATTCATTCTTGTTATCAAACGTGGCCAATGTCATAAAATTCGAATATTAGAGCCGTTCCCGAAGTTTCCATTAATTAATTACCCCCTCCAGGGAAAAGAAAGACAATGACAGCTTTAACAAAGAACATTTAACCGTTTGCTGCAAGTCTTCTACCCACCCAAATAAAGAAAAAAAAAATAACATCCCAGGAAAGCTAATTCTATTCGAATTTATATATTTAAAACTCTACATAATCTAGTACTTATTTATTCAGCAATAGTACTGTAGTGACTAGGGGCACCTGAAATCAGGGCTGGTGGACTAGGACAAATATCAGCATAAGTTTTATCTGGTTTATCCAAATCATAAGTTATAGTCTTCTTTTTCTTTTTATGAATAATCACTGGGATTAAACTACCAGTGGCAATAGGATAATCACGATGACCAACAACTTCCAAAATAGACCCAATCAACCCCGAATGAGAAACCAAACTAATCACTTTATCATCGGTTGAAGTTTGGTCAAAGATTCCTGTTAATAAAGCTGCTGCCCTATACTTACGATGTTGACCAGTTTCACGTTTATTAGGTTTCCATAGTTCATCGTCTTCGGTGAACCCTTTTTCAAATTCAAAAATTGGCCAATTAGTGTGAATGTAAGTTTTATTGTGACGTTTACTTTCGGTTTGAATACCATAAGTTTCTCTAGCCAACTCTTTGATAAGAGGAGTTTCATGTTTCAAATCCTTCCAAGTTAGTTCCCAAGTTTGTAAAGTTCTTCTTAATGGACTAGTAAAATATTTTACTGGCCAAGGCAAATTTTTGGTGGTTTGGATCTGATGAGACAATTTTTCAATTTGTTGTACACCATTAGGAGTCAATTCAGCATCTTCCCAAACAACACCATCACGACCAGGTTGTAATTGCCAATAACAATCCCAATCGGCACTAGAAAAGTTTTGTGGAGCAATGTTATGCCATCCTTCACCGTGTCTTTGAATATAAAATAATTTTTCATTATCAGATAAACTATCAATAACGTCTTTCCAAGAATACTTGTTTATCAATCCAAAATTATCACTGACATTTACTTTGGAAACATCGATATCTGGATCAGACTGACCAAAATATTTGGACGAAGAAGTGAATTTTGGGAGTTCATATGATGAAGAGGCAAGAATGACTTGCGGGAATGCCAAAGTAGTAGCAATCAAGAAAGGAACCAACATCGCTAAATTTGTTTGAACCATAGTTTTTCCAAATCAAGAGAATTCTAAAACACTTCGGGGGAAAGTAATGGGAATTATAGAAAACTATTTATATAATTGTGAGTTCTATAATTTTATGGCTTATTTCTATTATTCAAAAAGTGGAGGAAAATTAGTTGCAGTAGTCATCATGGTTGTTGCTAGAGATCGTTGACTGCTACTGCTGCTGCTACCACCACGGGCCAAATAATGTTCTGCAACCGAGAACGCACGTGTATGCCACAATTTCAAATGACATTCTCTTTTTATTTCTCATAATAATCAATCATACATTATCAGGAGGAACGGATATGCCGAAGAAAAAAGCCCCTTTCGCCATTCATCATAATCTGATGAAATTCCATTACCAAAAGAATACTAATAATAACCACAGAGGTTTTGAGCTGGAATGGAAGCAGGTTACATTTATTTTAGTACACCTCTTTAAAAATACTCTAGCGGATACCATGTGTGTGTGTGTCTGTCAAAACTAAAGTTTTGTTAGAGGAAGGAGGAAAAAAAATTGATTTTAGTAAATCCGAGGTATGAAAATTTAACTATTACGCAAATGCTATAATCAATCAAGTATATTCTCCCATTCCTCCATATCCACAAAAAAACAACCCCATCACTCATTTTTTTTTACTTTTTGTCAAATGTCAAGAATTTATAATGATTCATTCATATATTGTTCTGAGATCCCCATTGATTTAAATAGAATTGATACTAATTTCCTATATCCGCTACTGGAACTATATTTTTGTCCAATATGCCAATATCCTAAAGCTCCTTATCAAACATCATTCAAAATTGATTATAAATTTTGTAGTAATTGTTTGACCGATTATACGAAAAATAATGATTTGAAATTAACCAAATGTATCAAGAATTGTTTTATTTGTCCTGAATGTACTATCCTGAATTTAAATATTAAAGTGTTTGATCATGATAATAATGGTAAGGCATTTGAATTCAATTGTGGTTATTGTCAATATAGTTTTAAAACCAAAGTGATATATAAACCCAAACCGTTATATAAAATAATTATGGATGAAATGGATGATCCATTCCATAAATTGTGTCAAGAAATCAAACAAGGAGTTTTAAAACAAAGAGAAACCAGAAATGATACTACAAAAATTGATACCAATATTGACGAATTACAATTGAAATTACAAAATCTAAATATGTATAATAATGACGAGGACCATGAGGAAATTGAAAGAGGGAAATATCCATTGAGTAATAAATTGACTACTAAAAAAACATTAAGATGTTTAGATTGTAATAATTTAGTGTTTTCACCAATAATTGAAAATATTCCACCAACGGTAAATAAAGCTGCCGTTAAATTCAATGCCATTGATTATTTACCAACTATAAGTATGTCGAAAATATTAAATGATCAATCAAATTGGAAAACCCATCAAGTAATGCTTTTACATTTCATTAACCCCTTGAAAACCAAAGTTCACATTAATGTTAGTATTCCTAGTTCATTACAAATCAAACATACTACCGAAAACACCAACCTAGCGATAACCACAACACCCATACCTACAACCACAATCAAATTAACTATTCTTAGAAATGAATTCACTTTGGGTGGTAATACTCCCGGCACAAATGTAGTTAAAACCATTCCAACGGCATTGTTAACAACCAACACCTCGATTTCAAAATCAGAATTAATACTTCGGAAAGGTGATTCAATGTATAAACAACCACCATCATCAATTGAAGAAATTGAAGAGAATTTAGATGATTATATTGAAAAAGGAATAAATTGGTGTAGTATTCCTATAATTATTAAGTTTCGAAATAATAAATCTCAGTTTAAATTGCCAGAAAATTTTCTGTTCAAATTACCAATTTATGTTAATTTGAAAAGTGATATCATACCTATATCATTAGCTAAAATTAGTGATAGATTTTCTTTAGGATATTGGAATGTAATTGAATTAAATAATATAAATATAACTTAGATTATTCAATAAACAACATTATTATTATTACTGTTGTTGTTGTCGTTGTCATTATTTCTAAAAATCTAGGGTTAAAATCCCAGCAATTTTCGCTAGATGTCTTGAATCTAAAATATTATCAGCATGATTATTATCAGTGTTATTATTATTATTATTATTATTATTAGTAGTAGTAGTAGTAGTCCTATTTCTATTATTGTTATGATTATTATTCCGAGTTGTATCATTCACAGCATCCATTGCTTGACGTAATTGTCTTTGTGTATCTGATTCATCTTGGAAATAATCATCATCAATCAATTCATCATCATCATCTTCATTAACAGTACCAATATTAATATTATTACTATCGTCATCATCATCAATTCTCATAGAATCTTCAATCTCATCTATTGTAGGATATTGAGTCTCTTGATTATTTTTTGCTGTGGATGTCACATTATCAATACCATCTATTTGTACTAATGTGTCACCTTCATCTATACGCTCTTCATTTGCTCGAATAATGGCTTCATTGATGAATAGTTTAATATATTCCGATGACAATTCTAATGTACTCAAGGTGATTCTGGTCTGGGGATCTTTAAAAGATAATTCTTTGAATAGTCTAGCAATGGTTGTCACAGGAATAGATTGATTGATTAATTCATTATCATTCTCAGGATCATTATGGATTGGCATTATGTATAGATTGATAGGGGGTATTGTGAATGTGAAATAGATAGTTTTGTTATGACATATTATTTTTTATATACGCGTTTGAAGTGATTTGGGGCGTGTACAAGAAGAGAAAAAAAAAAGAAGGTTCTGCGTTTGTCACTTTGCTGCTAAAAATTCAAAATGACGTTAAGCTTATCAATCATCTTTATGGAACTTCTAGAATGAATTGACAGCAGAGGTGCTAAAGATCTAAAAGTATTTCTTAGCTCAATAACTACTATTAATATATCAATCCTTTCTTTAAGCTAATCATCTCCACACTTGGGCCACACTTTATTGACTCATCGAACTAACATTTATTGTTTACAAATGCCGTATGGTTTCATTATGTCACAAAAAAAGAAACTGAAAAAAAAATATTGCTTGTTATTAAATATCATCAGTCTTCTTCATCTACACTCTTCATTTTTTTCCCACAATTATTCAATAACAATCCACTATGACACCACCAAAAAGAAGAGAATCATCTTCCTCAATTACAAATATTCTTACATTAAATAATCTTGAACTTGGAGCAGCAGCAGGAGAAGTAAGAGGTGCTGGAGCAATCTCGGAAGAAAATGGCCTTGTTCATCACCAACATCATCTCGAAGATTCAGAACATTATCATACTACTCAAGTAGAAATAGAAAGTCATTTTTCCACTGATGATGAAATTAATCATCCTGGTAATAATTTCAATGATGATCAAATTAGTCATTTACCAACAATTAAAATAAAATATCATCGATCAAATTCAGTTCATTCTATTTCATCAGCCAATTCATTTGATGGTGCTAACAACATTAGTGGGGATATTTCGTTGTTACCGACAATCAAAGTTTTAGGTACTGGTGGAACAATTGCGTCCAAAGGAGTATCATCACATCAAACTGCAGGATATGAAGTTGATTTAACTATTGAAGATTTAGTTTCTACTATCCCTGATTTATCACAAACTTGTCAATTAGAATATGAACAAGTATTAAATATTGATTCTAAAGAAATGGATAATTCCTCATTACTTAAACTTTATCATAAAATTCAACTTGATTTACCACATTATGATGGGATTGTCATTACTCATGGTACAGATACCATGGAAGAAACGGCATTTTTTTTACAATCAACCATTAATACTTTTAAACCAATTGTATTATGTGGATCTATGAGACCAAGTACAGCAATATCTTCTGATGGACCCATGAATTTATATCAAGCAATAGTCATTGCTTCGAATCGAGAAAGTCGTGGTCGTGGAGTTTTAATTGCTTTGAATGATAGAATTGGTTCTGGATTTTATATCACCAAATCAAACGCTAATTCTTTAGATACTTTCAAATCTATTGGTCAAGGTTATGTGGGGAATTTTGTTAATAATGAAATTAGATATTTTTTCCCTCCAGCAAAACCTTTAGGTTTAACCATGTTTCATATAAATGATTTATTTTCATCATCTTCTTCTTCTTCTGCTATTGGCGGTAACGACATTATACCTTGTTTACCTGAAGTAACAATAATTTATGCTCATCAAGGATTAAATAATGAAATATTTAAATTTGTCATTAATGATCTAAAATCCAAGGGGATTATTTTAGCTACTATGGGTGCTGGTAGTATGTCAGATAAAACTAATCAATATTTATCTGATTTGTTAATTAATAATCCTAATTATCCAATTGTTTATAGTAAACGATCAATGGATGGGATGGTTCCAATTGGTTCATTACCTAAAGTACTAGCAGTAATAAAAGACGCCGCTGACAATGGTAAACCGGCAACCAAAAAAGTTCCATTTGTTAATGCTATAGCTGGTGGATATTTAAACCCACAAAAAGCAAGAATATTATTACAATTATGTTTGAATGAAGGTATGGATTTATCAAAGATTAAAAATGTATTCAAAACTGTATAAATAGAGAAGGATGATATGAGAGATTTTTTGCAAGCCAAAGATAAATATTTTTCTCCTTGGTCGGTGGCTCGTTCAATCACAAACAGGAATATAGATTGGTCTTAATAAATACTGATTAATGAAATTCAAACTTGATGTTATATAAATGAAACAAAATAAAATAAAATAAAATAAACAGAACTTACTACAACAATTAATAACTTGACCTACTTAACTTTATTCTTTATAAGCTTCTTGAACTTCTTTTTTACAACTTTCTAAAATCTTCTTTCTTTGTAATTTTTGAGCTGAAGTAACAAATCCATTTTGTGGAGTCCATTCATCATCTGATAATACAACATTTTGAAGTAATTCAATACCTTTTAATCCTTGATGTTTACCAGTAGTCAATAAATGTTTTAAAACCGCTTTAGTAACTTTTTTATCGTGTACCAAATGAGCAAATTCTTCAGTTTCAGCATTATCAATCACTTTTTCTTCTTTCAACATTTGTCGTAAATTATTTTCAATAGGTAAAACAATCGCAATTGGTTTAACTTTACTTTGATCTGCGTAAACACATAAGTTTTGTACCAAATGATTTGAACGATAAACACTTTCCAATTTTTCCAAAGCAATATATTCCCCATTCAAAGTTTTAACAAGATTCTTTTTACGATCAATAATTTTTAATCCACCATCACTAGTCCATTCACCAATATCCCCAGTTTTAAACCATCCATCATCAGTAAAAGCTTCTTTAGTTTCCTTTTCATTCTTATAATATTCTGAAACCACGGGACCACCTTTCAACCAAATTTCCCCTTGATTATTTTTAGCATAATAACCAGCATCAGCCACATCTACCAATTTAGCAGTAATTGATCCCACCAAAGTACCCAAAGTGCCAATTTGGAAATGAGTATGTTCCAAAATAGCGGCATTAGCACAAGTTTCGGTCAAACCATAACCCAACAACATTGGAGCAATCAAAGTACTAATGAAAACTTGAGCATCAACAGAAATCGGTGAACCACCATTTAAAACATAACGTAATTGACCACCAGTGGCACTTTTAACTTTTTTGAACACAACATCAAACATATCAGCACCAGGGATACCAAAATGTTTAAAAGTGGTTTTAGCTTTGAATGCGGCCCAAAAAATTTTTTGTTGTATGGGAGAAGCTTGTTTTAATTTTGATAAAACTCCTTTACGAACCGATTCCCAAACTGCAGCAACACCAACCATAACTGTTGGTTTGAATTCAATCAAATCGGGTTGACAATTTCTACATGAAGCTTCAGTTAAAGTTTTAACGTTGGCATAACCCAATGGAACCCCCCACCAAAATGTAATACATTCAAATGCCAATTCAAAAATATGAGCCAATGGTAAAAATGCAATTAATCGATCAGTTGGACGAATCAAATCTCTACCGGCATTACAAGAAATACCACCAATGGCAGCAATAATATTAGAATTGGTAATAACAACCCCCTTAGGGTCACCAGTAGATCCTGAAGTGTACATAATACAAATTGGATCTTCAGGTTTTGGATAATGTAATGATTGTTTATCTTTGGCATTAGCACCAGATTGAATCACTTCATCATAAGAAATAAATTTAATGTCAGGTCTAATTTCTAGAATTTTTTCTTTAGCAGATTTAGCATCTTGGTATAATTTACCATTTTGTCTACCATCTTTAGGATCAATTTCTTCGCCATGAATAATGTATTTAACTGAAGTGGCTTTCTGTAATGGACGAATCAATTGGGACAACAATTGATTATCAGTGAAAATTGCATCTGATTCAGTTTGTACTAAAGAATGAGTCAAACCAGATTCTCCTAAAGTATCATAAGCAGTAACAATAGGAATCCCTTGGAAACTTGCTGCTAAAAATGTTTGCATCCATTTATGTGAAGTACCGGCAAAAACCATCAATTTAGATTGTTGATCAGGTAATAATCCAAGTTCTAATAATCCTTTAGAATAATTTTGTACCAATTTCAACAATTCAGGATATTTGATATAATTATAAGGACCCATTTCATAATATGTCCAATCTTTATTGACTTTAGTTGGTTTACCATCGATAACTTTGGTGATTTGTTTAGTTTCAACAATGACATCTTTCAAATCACGCCAAGCCATAGCATCTTTATTACCATTTCTTTTGAAACATTCATCAATAAATTCTGGCATGGTGGTGGCTTTAGAATCGGTTGGTCGCATGACGGCACCATCTTTTTGAGCAGCTTTTCTTCTTGGAGCTGTTTCACCAGGTTTTGCTTCACCTACTGCAATTGTCAAAGGAGCCATAATTAAATGTGTTTATATGTGTGTTTATAGGTTTATTTAGATAAATAAATAAATAGGATAAATAGGATAAGTTTAAAATAAATAAATATGATTTAAAACTTGCTGTCGGGTAGTGAAAAACGAGGAGGGCAAAAAGGGATACAAAGGGTAGAATTTCTCTCCAACAAATTATTATCAATTACAAATTTAAATCACGGGTTGGATATATTAGAATTGGCCCAAAAAAAAAAAAGTTGAATTGGTTTTGAAATTTTTCTTAGGAAGTTTGCTGTTGCTGTTGTTTTGATGAAAATGCAAAAAAAAAAATTACTGACAATCTTCTTCTTCTCAAAACTTTGTTGGGTAAAAAAAAAGGAAAAAATCAAAATATCAATTGACTTTCAAACAAGGGTAAGGGTGGCAATAGGGAAAGGAATAACAAATAAAATTCTTAATAATCAAAATCTGAAGAATGAAATAAGAATTGAGTAAAAAGAAAGGAACAGGAAAGATATTTGTTGTTATGTTTAAAGAGTAAATTTGGGATAATTTATGTATTTTATATATAACAAAAAAAAAAATTGTTGGTCCATCGATCAAGTTTATATATATTTTGAAATCTTACACTATACAATTAATTACTTAAATGTATTGTGATTGTATTGTATTTAGTGTGGGTGTGTGGGTTAAGGAAATTTTTAGCCACGCTTTTAATTTTTTATATTTTCTTTTCTTTTTAGTATGACCAAGGCAAGTAAGGCAAGTTAAAAAAAAAGAAAGAAAATCTTTGCATTACACAGAAACATTTGATACCCATTTATTTTTGCTCTCATTTTAAAACCTACTCAACCTATCTATAACCATCAGTATAATCACCAACTCTACATAAATACGTAATTGTTTTTTTTTCCCATTCCTTTTCTTTATTCATTCGTTAATTCATCCCTCAAGTTATAATAAATATATTTGCTCACAATTAATTATTGAATTTTTGACTCTTTCTCTCCCCCCCCCCTCCAAATTGAATTATTATATTACACTTACTAAGTAAATATACTCTCGTGGCTGTATAATAATATAATATATAATTAATCTTTATTAATTCAATCTTGTGGTTAAATTTATTTCCTATCTCGGATAAAGAAATTAAATTAAATTTATTCTTGACATTGGATTTAAGAGAGAGAGAGAGAGGAGTATACTCACACAAACATACGCATAGCCTACTATAATTTTGATAACTTTCTTTTTCCTTTATTTCTGTTTTTAGTTTGCTGGTTTAATTTATTAATTGGACTATTATCATTGATATATTGTTAGTCGATTCGAGTGCAAAGCTTTATTACAATGATTTAATTTAATTTAACCTAATTAATTAAAATACTCGGTTTAAACAATATTGATGCGATTCCATTAGTCCTTCCCTCTTACCTCCTCCCCTAATAACTCTTAAATGTGGTTTGGATTGGTAATTTCTCATCTCTTCTAGTTTCCCCTCTTTATTTGTTTTTGTTTTTCGTCTTCTCCGCCTTCTCCTCCTTCTTCTCCACCCTCATCATCGTCTCCCCCTTTAGATTTATTTGAAATGATAAGACCACGACCATTAACTCTAAACCTTACTGAGTGTTTTATTAACATGGTTAACCAATTTTCAAGTTGTTGACTTGGTATTTATTCCATTTTCTCGTTACTCGGGATAGAGTTTTTAATATTGGAGCCAAAGAGAAAAAACAAATACTTGTACCGAGGTAATGGATTCAGAGAAAGTATTTAGTTTTAGATATGATAACTAAAGTTCTGTGTTATTTGATTTTAAGGATCTTCCCTTTATCTTACTCCTCCCCCCTTATTCTCTTCTTTCTCTATAGTTATTATTTTGATAATCCGAGTGAATCTTTTCACTTCTCCTTCTCCTCCTTGGTACTTGTTGGTTGTCTGGAGAGGAAAGATTTTTTTCTTAATTGTCAGAAATAAAAGAAATATATAATCAATACACACTTTTTTGTTGAGAAATAATAGTAAATTGCATGATATTTTATTTCTATTATTTCTACACTTACTTGGCGTAATCTATGTATTGATCAATTGTAGTTTACTGTGTAGTTATTATTAACCAGCTCTGGGGATCTTGTCAATAGAAGTAGATATTTGTTCGTGAAAAAACAAACTATCAAAACAAACTTATTCACAACTCTTACAATATCTATACTATTGCGTCAATCAATAGATAATAAACTTCCCTCCTTAGTCAAATAATAGAATAAAATAATATGTTCAATCTATGGGGGAATTGGAATATTATATTATTCTGTATATTTTTCATTTTTTTTTTTGCAGTCAATATCAAAAAGATCATCCAGTTTATTATATAAATAGCTCTGGTTCCCTCCTCTCCCCTCTCTTCCCTCATATTTGGTTCATAAATTGGATCCTACAATCTGTATCTATCTTTTCGACGTGTAATTATATTCACTACCTGTCTATTCTTTCTCCTCCCTTTAAAATTATCCATTTACATCAATTGGTGATATTAAAAATGGTCCCATATTACAATTGTCCCTTTTTTTGAATGCAAAATTGTTGAGAACAATTGGAATTAGTGTCGGAATATCCTTCTAAGGGTGACCTCTATATCTATATCTGTTGGGATCTTGTCTTTTGCTTATCAGATATCAATAATATTTGAAGATATGTTGAAGTCTCTGAACACTTTTGCAATTGATTATGTGTCCTGTTTTTGAATGTGGTGACGAAACGTCATCATCAATATCACTACTTCACCTGTTTTCTCTCCCCTCTCTGTTATATAAGGATCGATTTCTATGTTGCCACCCTTTGTGTTCATCAAGGCTTCTATTTCTTCTTCTTCTAGTGATCGAAAGTCCCTTCTCTTTTTTTTTTTGGCTGCAAGATTTTTTTTGTCTCCCTTAACAAAATTACCCAACAATTTTTGAATTGTTGAGCATTTGGATGCATATATACAGGATCAACTATATATTTAAGATTTGGTTTCAGGGGAAAGAGAGAAACATACACACAAGGAAAGAAAAAGAGAGAAAGAAAAGCATTATTATTAATTTTTTTTTTCTTTCTCACATGATATGCATGTATTCTGCTTAAGTAAGCCTCAAAACTAGACTTATCTCCGATAGAACCATACAAATTTATTGCATTTCAATGTACAAAGTCCTATATCTTGCATAATTTCTCATAACCATTGCAAATTAAGGTTTTACACAAAAAAAATTTGAACATTACACAAAACCAAAACTAAACGGACGCTAAAGGGGATTTTGTTAGAAGGTTGAAGGTGTGTACCGCACAGTTTCGGTTAATTTGATACTTTTTCAATTCTGTGGTTATTTGGAGATGCATGGTATATGTATGAGGTCTGTATGATTTGCATTAGGGCTGCTCTTTACGTATCGGGGAAATGCATTAAACCTCCCCGCTCCGAATAACTTGCATTATGTCCGTAGAAAAAAGAGAAAACAATGTCAAAAGTGACGAAAACAATGTTTTTCAGAAAAATCTTGAGGTTAGATTTTTCCAACTATCAAGAGGGTTGACATTGAACTGGAAATTTCAAGAACCAAGAATCAAAAAATGGAGAAATCTAGCAATTATATAGTGTGTATATGAAAGTTGATGATATGTTCAATAAGATAGAAGTGACAAAAGGGCCACAAATTGAAAAGATAGGGTATAAAAATAGATTTAATAACTGTATAATTATCAGCTTTAGCAATAGTACTTGATCTGATTAAATGTATAATTTAGCAGCAAATAAACTGATTATCAATATGTTTTGTTAGAGAAGAAAAGACTTTCTACGAATTCATTTTCAATAATTTCAAACATATATATATTACTTTTTATAAAACTTGTCAAACATAAAAATTAATTCAAACTATCAAAAGAAAGAGAATAATAATAAATAGTTTGCTAGAATTGGTTGAATTTGTGATATGTCTAATCTGCGTGTGTGTGTGGTAAATTCGAATTGTGAATAATTATATATTGTACAATGATATGCATAGTTGAAACAAAAAATAAAAAAGAAAATATATCTCCATGAGTAGTATCAGATCAACCACCCCATTAGATATACTTATATTTTATTTTATTCCATCTTTTTTTAGAAGTTGATATCGGGTTTTTCATCTTTAACTTTTTCTATTTTAGCACCAAATGTAGAAATACATTTAGCCATAGTTGGTGAAGATCTTGAAATAACATCAGTGAAATAAAAGTTATCAATTGGATTCTTTAATGGCTCTCCAAATATAGTGGCAGATTTATTTTTATTCACTAAATCATTGAAACCAATCTTGGCTATTTCTTGAGATACGGGTTCAATAACATCATGTCTAACCAAATGTGGAGCAATTTCTCCTAATCTCAATCTTACTGAATAAATATCATCATATGGTAATTTGGCATTCAAATATTCTGATAATGCTCTTATAATTTTCCAATCTTCACGAGCAACACCAGGTGGATTTGTGGCAGCTCTAGTGGCTTGTACTCTACCTTCAGTATTGACATAAGTACCGGATTTTTCCGTGTATGCTGACCCTGGTAAAATAACATCGGCAAATGATGCACCTAAATCACCATGATGACCTTGATATACCACAAATGCATCCTTTGGAATATCTTTATTGGTTATTTCATCAGCTCCTAACAAATAAATAAATTTGGCTTTAGTAGAATCTTCAACCAATGTATTAAATCCAAGATCCAAAGCAGCAACCCTTGAAGCTTCGCGATGTAATAAATTAACACCATTCCATTCACCAGAATTGAAATTTTCATGTTTAGAAGCAAATTCACCGACTAATTTATATATGGCTTCAGAATCTTTAGATTCAGCAACACCGGATCCAACAATAATCAATGGTTTTTTGGCTTGACCCAATTTTTCACCAACGGATCCTTGTAATGCTGATTCTAATGCCTTGGCATCTTCTCCTAAATTGGTAACATCAAATGTAGAATTGAAATCTTGACCCACAGAACTGATTTCTAAATTAGATCTTAACCATACTTTTCTGATTCTAGTGTTTAATACAGCAGCTTCAAATCTTGGATTAGTACCAACCAATAAAATTTGATCAGCATCTTCAATGCCATCTATAGTAGAATTGAAAATATAATTGGATCTAATATCAAATCCATGAGCATTAACACTTTGTTTAACATCAGTAGTAACATTTTCTGAACCTAATTTATTGACCAAATCTTTCAAAGATACTAATGATTCAGCATCAACCAAGGCACCAGCAATGGCTTTTAATTCACCATTTTGTGGATTGATTTTAGAATATGCAGCAGCAATAGTAGATAATGCTTCATCCCAAGTGGCAGTTTCAAATTTATCACCATTTCTAATCAATGGTGTAGTCAAACGTTGAGTCTTTAACCCATCACAGGCAAATCTGGTTTTATCAGAGATCCATTCTTCATTGACGTCATCATTCAATCTTGGTAAAACTCTCATGACTTCAATACCTCTAGTATTGACTCTAATATTAGAACCAACAGCGTCTAAAACATCAATGGTTTCAGTTCTTTTCAATTCCCAAGGTCTAGCTCTAAAAGCATAAGGTTTTGAAGTCAAGGCACCAACAGGACATAAATCAATAATATTACCTGACATTTCTGAATTGATATTTCTTTCAATATAAGTACCAATTTGCATATCATTACCTCTACCCGCAGTACCAAATTCTGGAGCACCAGCAACATCATTCATAAATCTAACACATCTAGTACAATGAATACATCTATTCATGGAAGTTTTCACTAATGGACCAATAGCTTTATTTTCAACGGCTCTTTTACCAACAACTTCATGGAATCTACCACGATCAGAACCATATCTTTGTGATTGTTCTTGTAAATCACATTCTCCACCTTGATCACAAACAGGACAATCTAATGGATGATTTTCTAATAGCATTTCGGTGACCCCTTCTCTAGCTTTTTTGATTCTTTCTGAATCAGTATGAACAACCATACCATTTTGTACTGGCATAGCACATGAAGCAATTAATTTTGGCATTCTTTCAACATCAACTAAACACATACGACAATTACCAGCAATGGCTAATTTATCATGATAACAATAACGAGGAATGGTTACTCCTGCCAATTCGGCAGCTTGAATGATTGAAGATCCAGCTTCGATGGATACTTTTCTTCCATCAACGGTAACTTCAACTTCAGCTAATCTTTTGCTCGATGCCGATATGTAACGTTTTGATGATCTTAATATATGTGATTTTATAGAATGCATTACAAAATGTGGGAAAGTTATTTATTGATAGTGATTTGTAATAAGGGAGTCGTGGGAAAATTAGGTGGGTTAAAGTATTTTTGATAGAATATGTTATGGGATAAGGGAGAATAGTATGTTGTAATTACAAAGAAGGAGTTGTTGTTGATGATGATTGGGTTTTTCAATAAATCTGTGAATTTTTTTAATTATTGAAGTTTTTTTTATTAATTTTTCCTTTCTGGTTTTTTTTATGAGAAGAATAATTTGCTGTATTCCAATTGGGTCGGTTAAAAAAAAAAAAACCTGTCTATGTCTCTTAGTATTTGAATGGAGTGAAAAAAATATACAACAGTGCACGACTATGTGCAGTCCATTAACAATTCCATATCTCTGATTCGTTAATAGATTTGATCACACAATTACACGACCTTCACCTACCAATTTGTTACTTACACACCAAAAAGTCATTGGAGTGAGATTTCCACTTTTACTATTACTACTACAACACTTTCAAACTCTAACTTCACTTACTAGTATTGATATTTTCATTCTCTTAGCTTACCTATGTATAACTCTTCTACTATTGGGGTTGATCACCACCGCCAACAATCAAAAACAATAATAATGGTGGCACTATATACATCCAATTCTTTTGTACCCAAGATCTGTTATCGACTTCAACTTCAATTTCTTCTTCAATCTCCTTTTCAGCTTCATTCCCATCATCATCGATATATTTCACCAATTTTTTCTGTTTGATAATTTCAACTTGTTTATTATTTCCTTGACCACCTTTATTTCCTTGTTTTTGTCTTTGTTTCTTTAATGAATCAGGATTCAAATTAGGAATTGGTGATGTAGTAAACTTGTGTTTTCTTAATTTTGATTTATTATTATAAGATTCATCAAAATTTAATGATAATCGTGATATCGTAACCCCATTTTCATCCATAAAGGCATCAATAACAGTACCATTTAATGATTCAACACCATTGATAAAGGTAAAACATTCATGATTGTCAAGGTCTTTGGTTCCCACACAATAGAATTGATCAGGTTGTAAAGTTGTTGTAGAATCTATCAAGTATACTGAATCATCGTTTATGAATCCTATTGAATCACCTTTGGAAGGAGAATCAATTGGTTTTATATATAAATTGATCTTTTTGGCTTCTACTGATGCCAAAATAGTAAGTAGTAATGTTAGAAATCCGGGTATGAACATTTGATGGAGCTTGAAGTGGTTTGCCAAATACTCATGAGTTGAGTTTTGAAAGCCAAAGCCGACATTTTTTTTTGTCCATTCCCATTAGGGGTGATGTGCGCGTTTGTTGTTGTGCGTAATTTTTTTTTTTTCACCAACTTTTGCAGTGATGATGATGCTTAGGTTATTATAGATCACCAACTATAAATCTTACTATGATCTCAATACTACGACAACCTATATATATCATTCTTAATAACTCACTATCAACAACTTCACTCCGAGGCTTAAAATTTTCAGCTATTCAAGATTGTCAACAATATCTTTCTTATTGTTCAAAGAATTCCATAAACACGGGATCAACAGTTTTCCGAGGAACATTATACGAACTACACGTTAAGGCATTCTTCGAGAAATATCTCAATTGTGAAAACTTGATTAAAAATGGTGGTGCATATGATAATGGAGTTGATATAATAGGGAAATGGAATTTATCCCCATTCTATAATGAACAAGAACGTGAATATGAATATGACACCAAACCTATAAAACTTTCATCAAAATCAATATTAAAATATAGTCAAGAATCAAAATTCAATATTGCTTCTAATCCCATATCATTAATTAATGATATTCAAGTATTAATTCAATGTAAAAATGTTAAGAAGAAACCGGATGCAAAAATAATTCGTGAATTGTCTGGAATATTAGATTTCCATAAATTTAATAAAAAATCAACATTTATGTTTATTGTTACTCCTTATCCATGTACTTCACAAGCTGTTGTTCAATTAGATACTACGAATCATGCAATTATCCATTTTATGATATCTCCATTAACTAATAATTCTGTAAAAATTACCCGAAACCAAGATAATGATGATAATGATAATGATTATAGTGGTGATTCTTTTTTCAATTTGGATTCTTGGAAAGGTGGTGATTTGAAATTAGTTTATATGAATCGACAAGCAAGGAAATTATTATCTGGTTTAAATATGGAACAAAAATTGAAATTAATTCTGTTTATAGATTGAAATATAGTATATAACAAATTCATTCATAATTAAAAAAAGAACAACAATACTAATAAAAACTACACATATATATGTATATAAAGAAAAAGTGTACTATAAAATGGTAAATAACATATTATTCACTCAGAACTAAAGTTTGAAAACGAAACAAGACGAAACAAAACAACGAACAATCACATTAATAATACAAAAACAATCATAAAAATCTAGACATACAGAATAGAACCGGGGATACTAATTATAGATAACCACTGTACTTGGTTCAGCAAAAACTGTTTCAATATGTGTTCTAGTTGTCAATATTTGATAAGTCGTTGTAAGGGTGCGAAGAGTAGTTGGAGCCCATACCCATTCCGTTACAATGTTTGTTGATGTTGTCTTTACATTTTTTGTTGTAGTTGATGGAGTTAAATTTTGAGTGATAGTAGTAGCATCTGATTCAGTGATGATAGCAGGTGGTTTTGATGTAGTTTCAGTATCAGTTGGGGTATTAATAATTTCTTTGTCATCTGGAATAGTAGCAACAGTAGTAGTCAGAGATGATAAGGCACTGGTGGTAGAAGTGGCAGGTTTAGTTGAACTGGATTTGGAAATACCAGTGGTAGTTGAATCACCTGGAATGGTAATAGCACTTGACAGAGAAGATGGTGTAACAACTGGGGTTGTCTCGCTGGATGTAACACTAGTGGTATCACTAGTGGAAGCACTGGTACTTATTGTTGAAGAAGATAAACTTGTCGACGAAGTTGGTGCTGTGGAGGTAGTAGAAATTTGTGATGAGGTGGTAGATGAAGAAGTGGTTGAACTGGTGGAAGAACTGGTGGAAGAACTGCTTGTGGAACTAGTGGTAGAACTGGTGGTAGAACTGATGGAAGAACTAGTAGTACTAGTAGTACTAGTTTTACTAGTTTTACTGCTGGAAGAACTACTAGAAATTGTTGTTGAAGTAGTAGTGGTGGTAGTGGTGGTAGAAGAAGAAGTTGTTTCTTCTCCTGGTGAAGCTTTCTTAACAATGGCTTTCATATTTTCAACAAAGTTCCCATTTGAATTGGTATTGCTCCAACCAGCTGAAACATCCCACATTGAAATACCGCCAAAATACTTGCTGTTTAAAATATCACTTGTCAAATATTGAGACACGGCACTAGGGTCATTATAACCTGATCCAGCGGCTCTAGAAGAAGCAGGTACACCAACAAACAATTTAATGTTTTTATTTGGAGAATCAGTTTCAGCATAATCTAACCAAGTATCCCAATTGAAAGATGAAGATCCTAAATTACAATAGTTGTTGTAAAATTGAATAAAAACAAAATCAATTTCACTTTGTTTCAATAATGGACCAACAGAAGCATCGGGATAAGGACATTGAGGAGCAGCACCGAGATAATAATTCTTGGAAGTATCTTTTTGGAAGAGAGTTCTTAATTCAGTTGCTAATGCTGGATAACCAGTTGACCAATTATTTTCAATATCAAAATCAAATCCATCTAATACAGCATCATAAAATGGACGATCATTAGTAGCTAAATTTTTACTGTTACCAAATAAATCCCAAAGAGTATGAGCAAATTGTTTGGCAGTGGCATCATCACTAAATCCATAAGATCCAGCAGCACCACCTAATGAAAGTAATATGGTCTTGCCGTTATTTTGACAATATTTGATATCTTCAGCTATTGTTTGACATTGTAAAATACCATTGGCAGTATAAGTACCTTCACAAGCATTAGCAAAATTCAATTGAATTGGTGAAGGAAATTGATGCATAAATGAAAGAATCACAATATCAACAGCATCGGAATCACAATAATAAGACAATCGTTGTTGGGAACCACCAGAGTTTTGTCCCCAATAAACAGCAACATTGGAGTTACTTCTAGCATTAATAGCTAAAGCAGGTAATAATAATGAAAATATAGTTAACAAGTATAGCATTGGTGGGAATTAAATTGAATTAAATAGAAAAAACAAAAGTAAGGGGGTATCAATTAAAATTGGAAAATGAATAGAAGTTAATTAAAGAAAAAGAATGTAAAGCAAAGAACACTTGGTGAATAGCAGCAATATGGTTTCTAATTCTCTATTATATATAAGAAATTTTGTTCAAAAATATATCTTATGATTATTCCTGGAAAAGCAGGTAAAAAAGGCGGTAGGTATAATATAAGAATTTCTAGGATATCTAGGGAACGTTGGTCGGATATAAATGATAGCACGGACTGTTTTTTCTTGTTTGATGAAAATAATATTTGACAACTTGAAATATTTTTCAAAAAAGTTTTTAATGAAGATAATAATATTATTGGGAAAACATGTCACCATTTATATATTGTAATTCTTTACTGTTTAAGTCCTTAAAAACACAACCAAGAAAAAAAAATGAATAGCCAACTAATATTATTATTACTATAGTTCCATTTATTCCGTAACATCATGGAAAGCTGTCATTGTGAATATCATTGTCTTGAGTTGGTTTCAATTATGTTTCGATTTATTTTTCGCAATCAAAATAATTTCAAAGGCCCAATAATTTTTTTTAGGCGGTTGTGCCTTTCAAGTTCTCGCTTTTGTAACATTTTCATAACTATGGTAATTTACCTAATTAAGTTTCAATTTAACAGAAATAGGAAATAGATCTTTTTTTTCTCATGTATACTGTATTGTTTATTCGGGGAGGATGAGTGTTATGCTTATTGCCCATACTCTAGCCATTGTCTAATGTATATCTAAACAATAGAGATTGGCTGGTTGGTTTATTCGTTTAAGTTCCCGAGTAACTTTTTTTTATTTTAGATCTCGAAATTATTTGGCTTTTGTTTGTTGAATGAGATTTTTAACAGAATTTTACAACTCAACTCAACTCACACTAAAAAAAAAATTCTGTTTTCGGTGGCACGCACCAGCCATGCACGATTCCGTTAAATTCTGCAAGATGCGAAAAGAACAACCACAATAATTATTTCTGTCAAAGGTAAAACTTTATAATAGAATATATTGTTAAAAGTATAATGAAGTGATACACTTTGGAACAGAGAAGGTTGTCATTTTATTATTTGTATTAGTAGTTCTATACATTAATGAAGATAAAATATAACAAGGTTCTTTTTTTGAGTTTCTATTGTTTTTCAATCTTCTACTCCTTTCATAATTGCCATTTTTTTTTATTTTATGTAAAGATAAAATGAGCTTTCTTTTTATTGTGAACAATAAAAGAAATTAAGGAGGTTGGTCAAAACAAAGACAACATTGAATGGTATTATTTGAAAAGAAACAATAGTATCAAAGTAGTGATGTCAGTAACTTCTTGAGATAATTAGTTGGTCAAGTGAAATTTCTAAAATTCCATTAAATGGTTTAATTCATATCCGTTTGAATTGCGTCATTTGGACCTAACAATTAACTTGTCATTTAAGCTTAATTTCTTTTTCGGAAATGCACAAATGTCACAAATTAAAGTTTTATTTGGCAAATATATGTCATGTTATAAGTAATCTCTATCATTCATTTGTATCATGAGCTGTCATTGTAACCATTTCGCTTCATTAATTACTACATTGATTCACCAAACAGTAATTGACAACAAGATTAAAGTTGGTTGTTTTGCTTCATTTGATAAAAGGTACACCTGTAGATAACTTATAATTACAGGTCACTAAACTAACAGCTCTTCACCAATATACAGTGGGCTTTACTCATTTGAAAATTGAATTTCAAAGACGAAATCTTGGAATAACCATCAATTTTGTGCATAAAATAGCAACTTGGTAATTTCTATTGTTTTACTGAAATTTCTACTGTTATTGCCAGCAAAATTCTCTAGGGAATGGTTAGTATTTTCTTGTCAAATAATAGTCTCCATCAACATAAACCTTTAAAATGCCAAAACAGTGGCTAGTCTTTACCATTATCATCATGGGAGGCAACTCTTCCCGTTATGGTGATATTTTTGTGATACTTGACAACAACTACGATTTGAAATTACTGCGAAAAAAAAAAAAAAAAAATCTAAAATAAATGTGTCGCAAACATGCAGTGCTGGCAGTACATCTCCGTATAGGCAAGTACTATAATCTCGGAGTGCACTTGCATAAACTAATAGTAAAACGCAAATAATTTGCTTTCTCTTAAGAACTACGAATTACAGCAATTGGCTTAGAATTCAAAATTTGCGTATCATGTCACGAAATTATGCAGAAAAAGAAAACCGAAAAATAATAAAAGAAAAGCAACCTTAACGAGATAAAAAATAAAGAAACGACTAAGTAATATAATACTATTCAATTCAAATAAATTAAAATAAGATTATGAGAAAAAATATCCATTGAAATATTATTAGCTGGAAAATTGTTTCTATTTTGTTTTTCTTTTTGTTGTGTTATATTTGGTTGTTGTATTTTTATTCTTAGTCCCAAATTTCTTTTGCAAGGCGGATCAAAGATCATAGATCAGCAACTTGTCTTGGATAATATAGGGCATTGAAAAGGCACATTTCAGGTATTAAAATAAAGGAAAGTATCTTGGCTTTGAAATGCCTATGAAGATATTAGAGTGTAAAAGTGCATGTTTCAAAGACTTACAAGATCAATTTAAAATGTAACCTCGATAGATATTGAGAAAGCCGATAAGCACAATAAGGTTACATTTTAACTAAAGTTTTAATGTTAAGGTTTCAATAAGGTAAATTTAAATGTTTCACTTTACTTTAAAAAAGAAACATATAAATTAATTATTGAAATAAGAAGGAGGTGGATAGCGGGAAAAATATTTTAATTATTTTTGGTATTGTCTTCGAGCGAAAAGTTAGCAAAAAAAAATCAATTCAACTAGAATTGGACACCAACAAGTTCAATCCAATATAATTCTTTATTCCTTTTATATAACCTAGTTGAATATTTTTGTTTTGTATCCAATGGTATTTAACCAGAGAGTCAGATTTGCTGATATGTATGCATTGATTAAATGGTAACGTTCAAACTCTTAAATTAACGTTCTCCACTTTTTCATCACCATACATAAAGTTTAAACAACACACACGACCCCTAATGATTCTTAATAATTTTTACGATTCCATAACTGTTTGATCTCTAGACTGAGTTCAATGAATCATAACTTAAAAAAATATAAAGATAACGCTCCATGTAATTAAACTAGAATTTGGTTGTCCCTTCAACTTGATTTGATTGTTTAGAGTTGGATAAGCTTATAAGCTAAATCATTCAAAAGTTAAATGAGATCTACAACATCAACAATCAACTGCTGAAAAAACCATATTTAATTAATGTTGCAATTGCATTACCATAACTGGACCTAATATCGAAAGTGAATCAGAAATTTGATATTTGGAGTTTACACCCAAGGAAGTCTTTTAATAAAGATTTCAAATGATCTAAACAATACAGTTATCTTATATATGACTTTAGAACCAACTAGTTTCCAATACTTGGGAAAATGTGTGGATAAACTAAAAAACTATAACTTCACTTGAAGCGACTTTTTAATTCACCAAATAAAACATCTAATGTGGCTACGGTGCTAAAACAAGTAAGTACTATTTGTTGTTTGTACCTTTGTTGCCATACCAAGAAGACAAATCTCAACCAATAGAATTACACGAGTATATCTACCACACAGTCGTCGCCTAATCTTTCCAACTTTTTTTACCCTATTCAGTAAATTCTTTTTGTCTCATTTTTTTCGCCGAAAGCACAATGAACTTTGTTATTATAGCTCTCCTTTTTCTCTTCTATTGCCAACACAACAAAAAAGGACACGAGTTTAATTTTCGCCGAGACAGTACACCAATGTATATGTATATATGTTAGCATACATTACCAATACGTGATAAAAGCATATAAAATATTGGTGTCATAGTCACCGTCTAACCTTATAAAACTCAAATATTTAATAAAAATATACAATTTACTTACAAATTATTAACAGTATTCTGCAATTTTATCTATTGTCAATTTCGCCTAAATCTCGTTGAAATTTTTGTTGGGATCAAACAATCTAGAATCACAATCGACACGACTTTTGTGGATTCCCCAAGAAAAAATATCAAAATATGTTTTCCCTGTGATATTTCAAAATATCCAAACTATCCGATACAAACTGTGTACGCTTTCAGTATTCGTTTATGAATTGATAAGTTGTTGTTTTATGACATATTATGATCAACAAGTAGATAGCAATGAAGTGGATATATATACAAACTGAATAGAAACCCTTACTTAAAGTTCTTGTAAAAGCCAAATATTTAAGCACCAACTTCCCCCCATTCATCCTTTTATCCACTACCGTCCCCTATTTTTTTTGTGATTCCGATTTTCAGCGAATTTCGCCGAAATAATGCAATATTTGTTTACAGTTGAATTTACACACTATGTATATTAGACACAATTATTATTATATTAGTAAAACAAAAAAATGTTCAACTATAAATAAAGGTCAATTTCCCTCCTCCAACCACAAGTTTTTGAAAAGAAATTTGGTTGCTATTTCTTCTTTTTTATCTTTTTAAATTCACAAACACTTTATATCTCTTTCACAAACAAATAACTATTCTACTTTACCATGTCCACACCAATTGAATTCAAATCGTCCAATTCTGTCACTAAGGACGATCATTTATATACCAAATTTACTTATGAAAACTCTGTTGTTGAAAAAGATGCTAATGGTAAATTCATCGTTACACCAACTGCTAGTGACTATGAATTCAAAGTTGATTTAAAAGTCCCTAAGGTTGGTTTATTGTTAGTCGGTATTGGCGGTAACAACGGTACTACATTGTTAGGTGCCACATTAGCAAACAAACACAATATTTCTTTTGAAAACAAAGAAGGTGTTGTTAAACCAAATTACTATGGTTCTGTTACTCAAGCATCCACTGTCAAAATCGGTGTTGATAAAGAAACTGGTGAGGATGTTTACGTTCCATTTAACTCCATTGTTCCAATGGTTAACCCAAATGATTTGGTTGTTGATGGTTGGGATATTAGTGGTTTGCCATTAGATCAAGCAATGAAGAGAGCTAAAGTCTTGGATGTTACTTTACAAAAGCAGTTGTATCCATACTTGGAGAACAAGAAACCTTTGGAATCAATCTACTACCCTGATTTCATTGCTTTGAACCAAAGTGAACGTGCCAACAATGTTTTTAACCAAGTCAATGGTGAAGTTAAAACTGATAATAAATGGGCCGACGTTGAAAAAATCAGAAAAGATATCAGAGATTTCAAGGCCAAAAACGAATTAGATAAAGTTATTATTTTATGGACTGCTAATACTGAAAGATATGCTGATGTTTTGCCAAATGTCAATGACACTGCTGACAACTTGATCAAGAGTATTAAAGAATCACACGAAGAAATTGCTCCAAGTACTGTCTTTGCCGTTGCTTCTATCTTGGAAAAAGTTCCATATATTAATGGTTCACCACAAAACACATTTGTTCCCGGTGTTATTGAGTTAGCTGAAAAATACGACTCATTCATTGGTGGTGATGATTTCAAGTCAGGTCAAACAAAAATTAAATCAGTGTTAGCTCAATTCTTGGTCGATGCTGGTATCAAACCACTTTCTATTGCTTCTTATAATCACTTGGGTAACAATGACGGTTACAATTTATCATCACCAAAACAATTTAGATCTAAGGAAATTTCCAAACAATCTGTTGTTGATGATATTATTGAATCCAACGAATTATTGTACAACAAGGAATCTGGTGACAAAGTTGATCACTGTATCGTCATTAAATACTTGCCAGCTGTTGGTGATTCTAAAGTTGCCATGGATGAATACTATTCAGAATTAATGTTGGGTGGTCACAACAAAATAAGTATTCACAATGTTTGTGAAGATTCATTGCTTGCTACACCATTGATTATTGACTTGGTGGTGGCTACTGAATTTGCAACTAGAGTTCAAGTCAAAGGTCCTGGTAAATCTGATTATGATGAATTGTATCCTGTTGCTAGTTTATTGTCTTACTGGCTCAAGGCTCCATTAGCAAGACCAGGATTCAAACCTATCAACGGATTAAACAAACAACGTCAACAATTAGTCAACTTGCTTTCAGTGTTGGTTGGTTTACCAATTGACAACGAATTAAGATTTGAAAGAATTCTCAAATAATCAATTGTTGCTTTATAGTAATATCGCTTCTTAATATATTAATTTTAATTGTACAAGCCCATATTCGTTTTATATATTATAATACTTTTAAAGTATTTGGCTTCATATAGACTTCTAAACACTCCATGCAATTAGAATGGCACAGAAAAAGGCAGTAATACTGAGAATTCCCATTTGTGAGCTGTCTCCACAGCCTTCAAAGGTCATGACTGAAGATGGGGCCGGTAAACTAGGGAAACTCAGACTTGCTTCAGTATAGGTATATGGTTGCTCGACAACAATGATTGAATCAGCAGCACCAAATTTCACCAACACACATAAAAGTGCAAATAAAACAGCAGGAGTTTTCATGGTTGATTAGTAAGGTTTGAAACTAAACATTCTTCTAGATGTTCTTTTGTAACGTTTAAATAGTTTTTCTAATTGACTGTGTTGGTATTAGATTTGTTTCTTAGTGTTGAAAGTGTATACTTGAAGTGGTAACTTTCCTCCTATATTAATACACTCCAAAACACAGTGCAGATTCACACACACATTGTTGAGTTATCATTCTATCAAGAAAATTCGATTAACATATATGGGCTGTCGCTATAGTATGCACTAGTAGCTCAAACACTAAACTCCCAAATAAAAACATTGAACAAGAATGATTTAAAATACAATCAGAAAAAGTTGTTTTTTTAAATCTGATTTTGTAGGACTCACATCTTGTGGTTGTAAATGTGTTACGATGATGGCGTGTGGTTCTGCATACTAGTTTAGTTCAGTGGCAAATACATCACGAGCATAAAACGGTTGACAAGGTGAAGCCTCCGACTTGTGGTCATTGACTGCGCCTCCGGGTTGCCAGTCTTTGTCTTCCCCCCACAAGGTAGAATGGGAGAAGACAACATGTGGGCAGTTGTACATTCCTCACGGGAATATAAATAGACGTTGGAATCCCCCTGGGATTGGATTGGGAATAACGACTTAACTAACTAACGATCTTATGGACTTTAGCTAGACTAACTATGATTACATAATCATCTACGTAGCCAATATACACTACACACTCGTAACAAAATGTGTATCGTCTTTTATTAGTGTATGTACACAAATAATAACGCAAAAGTCGTGTGGACTCAAAAATTTTTATACCTCAATACAAAATAAATCATTGAACTGAAAACTTGATTGTTGAGCTTTATGGTATATCCACATACAGTATGTGCATGGGTACACGACCCGGGTGGTCTATATAAGGAGCTGGATTTCCCTTGGTTGTATCCGGTCAATCCAGGAACACTGAGGAAGTATATATCTACATACGTACTTATAGTGGTTACCCTAATATCACGTGTTCTCCTATACATAGTCTTCTGCGAATTCCAATATTAATTGATCAAACCTGACTCCGATAAACCATGTCTACCGATACAACTGCAAATGATGAAGGGAAAAATGAGTTTTCAAAACAATGGCGTCAACTGAGAGCTTGTACAAGATGCAGAAGGTTTAAAAAGAAATGTTCGTTTGAAAATCCAAGTTTCAAGTCTTGTGCTAGGTGTTTTAAAAATGGATACGAGTGTTCATTTAATGAAGATCCAGCGATGCAACCTTCACGAAAGAAAAAAAGAAAGATTCAGATAGATGATAATACACACTCTTCCATTGCTAACCAGTTGTTACTGACATCTGAAAATACTTTGAAATTATTACCGGAGAAGTTAAACGATTTATCTGAAGATTCGATTCAACATCTTATATCCAATTATGAATCGATAATGGACAAATTGAAACTGAAAATTAAACCTGATACATCCAATGAATTTCCTTATATCCCTTACAGTAAAAATCTAGCAAAAGAGTTGATTTATCGGTATAATTATCTTACTTTAGCTGAAGTTAAAACTAGACTTGACTTCTTCTTGAATGAAATATTACCCTATTATCCCACAATCCCATTGTCTCGAAAATTAAAAAATTTCGACTATATGCTTGAGAAATTCCCATTATTGTTGATTGCATGTATTTTCGTTACTGTGTTGAATGATAATAATCTTGGAACAACACCAATACTGAAAGATAATCTAAAGCTATGTAACCTATTGAGTTATTATCTTTATTCGTTTATTGCTCATGAAGTGTATGTGAAATGTGAACAGTTTAATATCCAATTGATTTACGTTTGCTTGATTCTGTCGTCTTGGTGTCTTCCACCTATCAAACTAGGACATTTTCGAAATCAATTGAATTCTTTAACTGCATCGAATATTGCATTGTGTATGGGGTTGAATGAGCTTCCAAAAAATTGTTTCGAAATTCATTTAGATGAAGAATCCGAATTGAGAAACAATTTAAGGGCATTACTAAGTGTTTACTGCAGCTGTGGATCATTGGAATTATCAGTGAGAAGATTCAAAGTTGTGACATGGACTCAAAGCCATCAAATTGCCATGAATCGATTATTGGAAACTTCTTCCAATCAACTACCAACTCTAGAAGACAGATATATTTGTTATTTTGCAGAATTGGTTTTTACTGGTCATGAGATACTAGATTTTGTAGACCAGATTAACTTAGCCGTGAATAGATCAAGAATATCATTGCTGAATATCAAACGTGCCCTCAGAAAATACGAGCAGAGATTATCACAAATATTAGATCAAAGTGGATTTACATCTACAAAACAAGCATTAGTTTTACAAATTCAGTATTTTCATTTATTGGTTGTGATTTATGACAATTTAGTTAGTGGGGTGTTTAATCAATCTGATGAAATAACACCGAACTATGCAGACGAAATACCAAGTTCAAATGAAAGGCAATTCTGTTTAAAAATGATTATAAAATTAATTACACTGTGTGAAAGTCTTGTTGATCAATTTGTAAGGCTAAATAACAACATTATTAATATTCCTTCAGTCTTGTACTATCGTCCCATGCACGCCTTAATCTTGCTAGTAAGATTAAGACTAATTTTGAAATTCCAAAATTTTAAAGATATTGAAATAGACGTTGAATCATATTTTACCAAAGTGTCTAGAGTAATCAATGACAATTTAATGAAAAACTCATTGGTTTGTTCCAAAATGAAGGTTGTGCTAAACAAAATTGAGAAATGGTTAATTTTATCACAAAAGTATATCAAATCCGACAGCGTGGAGAATAATGGCCCCATGAATTTCGATGTTGTAAAGATAATATTTCAAAATAAAGACAAAGAAATAGAGAATCTAGATGTACCCAAATCACACAACGAGTCTCCCATAAAAACAAACACTACCATTGAGTCACAAGATCCGTCACCTGTAAATTCAGTTGACAATCCATTTACCGCAAACAATGAATTTAATGGCATAATCAGCTTAGAGCAGATTTTTCAGGGAATAGATTCAGACATTCTGCATTATTTAAATCCATTGGAATCTAATTTTGATTTAAGTACTGATTTTAATAGATTTTCATAAAATTATATAACTATTTAGAATTTAAAATCTTCAGGTTCTTCCTCAGAATTCTTGGTGTCCTCAGAGTTTTTGGAATCCTCATTTTCTGAATATTCCTCGACGCTATCATTTTTCAAGTCATATGTATATCCTGTCAACGAATCATCATCTGTGACTTTCCTCTCTTCAATAATTTTATACAATTTCTTCTCTTCTTTAGGTTTATCATTAGCACTTGACAACCCTGCAAGTATATCATTCAACGATGGCTCTTCAGACACTTCATCTTCTTCCAATGGATAAAATGTGGTGTTTACCTCAATAGAATCAGTAGCAACACTAGATTCCTCATCTTGCCCATCGTCATCTTCTTCATCATCTTCTCCATCTGAAGACTCAATAGCAGTATTTAATGCTCCCCAATGTTTCAATTTTTCCCGTCTAGAATCGCTATTTCTATCCTTATACCCTGCATTACTATATTTAATATCTAGTCCAGGTATAACCAAGTCCTTGTAAGAGGGAGGTTTCCCTATATCTCTCATGATGGTAACCCAAGCTGGTGGAATAGTCCCATCATTCTGTGGCATACTTAATGCCAGTCTCATTTCCAATGAAATAATACCAGGTTTAATTTTGGCAGCTTTAGTAACAAGTTCATCATTGGAATGTTTACCTTCCTCAAATAATTCACCATAGGGAAAAACTCTTGGTTTTATTTGGAACTTAGAAAAAGCTTGGTATAACTTTTCATAATCCATATCTAGTTTACCCATTTTGGGTTGAACTTTTTCTCTTTGTTGTTGACGCAATGTCCTGTGATCACGTCCACCTGATCTCATTTCTGAAATTCCTGTTGCTTGAATATATTTGGGTAACTGATATGGTAATTTTTCTATACCTCTACGTGAAGACAAGTAATTCCTTTTCGAACTCCAATGCGATGGGACCGGGATTATATTCGGTTGGGATTTCATTGCAATTAGTAAATAGGGGTCTTTGGAGTCCACATCGTACCATTCAACAACTTGAGGAGATTTCACCGATGATTTCAATTTTGCTAATGGAATTTTGTTTTGTATACGTAATTGACGTTTTGAAAGCTGTTGTTGTTGTTTTTGCGTTTCCTCATCATTCTCGTCACTGCTGTCTTCATCATCCAGTTCGTTTTCCGATGAGTCTCCATTTTGATAAACCAAATCCTTGGAATCTTCTGTACTTTCTTGTTTGGTAATTTCAATTTCTTGAGGATTATTGAATTTGTTCAATACTGATTGAAATTGTTCATACAATGGATCATCGTCAATTTGTATACTGATTGTTGTGCTATTTGGCCCTGTCTTTGGTTCTTCTACGTTGACACTTTTATCAGGTTCCTCTGCTTGCTTTTCCAATTTCCTCTGCTTTAGTTTCTCTCTTCGTAGTTGATTCTTTGACCGTTTTGGTGCCATTTTTAGAATTGATGTCTGAAATAGAATATGAGGTCCAGAGAAGTTTTATTTTTGTTATACATCATTTTTTTTTTTTGCTTTGTCTCACCGAATATTATTTGATTCCTAAAAAATTGTAATACCCTGTGTTGGTTTGTGCACTATTTTGTGTCAGAAACTGATCTATGAAAATGATAGTTATGATGAGAATGGAAAATTTTTCCATCACACATCAGGTGATGACAGAACTAAATTATATTGTGTAGTATAAATAAGGGTATGAAATACCAACATATCAGGATATCAATTATATAGAAGGGAAGGAGTTTCAATATATATCTTGTGAATAATAACTTCGTTCTAATTCACTATTCACAACTAGGCGTGTACACGCTCAATCTCAGGTAAAGAAAGTTTATATTCCATCACTCTGAAGTCATACATTAATATTAAATAAACAATCTAACACTAGCATGCATTCATAAACTATAGATCATTCTAAACAAGCTGTTAACACAAATCCAATCAATTGAATTTATCATATAATGAAGTAACTTTTTTCAAGGCAACATCTATTCTTTTATTAATCTCGACGTCTGTTTGATTAAGTTGCTCTAACATTTTATTTAGATCCTTCTCTATATTTTCTGCAATATCAAACACCGATTGCTTTTTGTCTGAAGTTGCTGGTATATCACCACTTCCGCCAATTGTCGTATTTCCACTGTCCTTTGTTACTGACAGATTGGCACTGACATTACCTGAATTGTTCATGTTTGCTGTTGAAAGAGCAGGAACTGTACTTGGATAAGCAGCCGATTCAAAAGAAGATGTGGACATGAGTGTCAAGAAAATGTGTAGAATCAGTACAAGACTGGAAAACAGAAGGAACAAAGTGAACTGGATATTGTAGTTTTGTTGATAGTACTCGCGAGCTTTAATTTTTTTTTGTAACTGGCGGAATCAGATCTTATGCAATACTCAAATCCAAAGAAACAGTCAATCCAGATGAAAGGCATGTAATCGCTAGTTTTCATAAACAGAATCATGTTACTAGTCATATTTTCTATAAAAATTCAATACTTCATTCTTTTTGTTCAATACTAACTATACATGCTTACAAATAGATTCAAATTTCAACCAGATCCACCACTTCATTAGGCTCAGCCAATTCTTCATAAATAGAAACGTCTTCCTCAGCCAAGCTTAATTGATGGAAAACCCTAGCTTGCATTGAAGGAAAAATACATAATCCAAATAACAAACTGTCTTTCCAAATATTCTCAAAATTCAACTTCACCGTCTTCAACCAAGCAGGATCTCGTGATTGGACCAATTCTAATTCAGAAGTTCTTCTCACACAAGTCCGAACGACTCGATCCATCATAATGGATACATCGTTCACGTTGCCACCAAATCGAATGACTCTGTTTGCACCTGTACAAAGTAGAACATATGCATGGAAAAGTAAAACTAGTAAAACCGCATAATGAAACCAATAATTCATCATATGTTGATTGAGTCTGAACCCCATCAAATATAAAACAAAAGTGAGTTTAACCATAGTTATAAGAAGCAGTCTTCCGTTGGTGTATAATCTATCCATAAGATCGTCAATTTCAGCATCTTCAACATCAATGTTATTAGCGTCACCTGGAACGGCTTGTTCATTAGATTCTGATTCCAGGTCACTACCAATATCATACATCATTACTAGTACTTTTTGAATCAATGGCTCACCAGAAGCCAGTTTAAACACCTTGTGAACTTTTGCTGCACCCATAGGACCGAGTAGTAGATAAGGATCGTGCAAGCCGTTATCCACAACAATGCATTGTGCTGTACCCAAGCTTACTTTCTTCACAATATTGTCTACTTTCAAAGTAAGTTCATACTCAACATTAGACAAGTCATCCTGTTTCACTAGAATTTTTTTCCCTGAATGCTGTTCAACCATAGTATCGTACGATGTTCCCTCCATTTCCCATGTGGATCCACCACGTACCTGAATACTGGCAGGTTTAATGGGGTCTATGTTAGGAGTTGAAGACTCTGATGGATTATTGACAAATGGAATAGAGTCTTGTTGACTTGGCACCAGCGTTTCATAATTTGAAGGTGAAGGTACTGGGTTAGCCGAGGTTGGTGATGTTGAAATATCACTATCAATTCCTTGTTCTGAGGATGAGCTAGTAGCAGTTGGATTTGTTGTGCTTCTTGCAGCAGACAAATCTGATGTTGATTCTAATGGCACTGAATTCGACAGCGCCAAATTGGGTTGCTGTAAAGAGTCATTGGTGGCAGGGAGAAATCTAAATCTATCATTTGACTGAAAGTCCTTCCAAAATTCTCTGCTCAACAACCCACCAGTTCCATTTACATGTTCATGCTTTGTAAGTTTCAATTTTATGACACTGTTATTCTGTTCCAAAAGCTCTTGATTCAATCCCAACAATTCATAAACACTAGCTTCCTCTTCTTGAAATGAGGTTGGTATTATATTCCCTTCGTATGATAGTTTTATTTGTTCTATAAATGTACGTGTGACAGAACCTTCGTCATTCTTAGCTATTATTAATTGCTTGAGTTGCTTAACCGTAGTTCGGTCATTTATTTCAATCATTGACTTTTCATTCTGTAAATTAGGAAGATTTGACTCCAACAAAACCCGGAATCTTTTGAAATTACTATTCATTTCTAAAGGTTTGGGTTGTGTGATTGAAGCTAATGGCGTGTGTACTAAGTGGTTTTTCAATTATAAATATTGATGAACTACACTATATATACACTGAGAAAAACACGACCAAAATTGACACCGCACTAAAAACACGGAATTACCGTATTCTTTTTGTTAACGATTTTGTTTCATTACACGACTGTCGTTATACACACATTTAGAGCAAATTATTTTAGATTGATCAGTGTTAGCAACTGGCTATCGATAATAGAGTACCTTCCCGAGTTAGAATGTCTTATTAGAACAACAATTGTTTCATATAAATTTGTCGCAAAGCACACGTAATATACTATATGGAAGGGGCTAAGTAAAAATGTCCCGTTTCTTCTTAATATGAGAACTCGTGTACGACACAATTTGCTGTGTTGTTAATCGAGTATGCTACAACCTGAAAATGGACCATAGACCCAAACTACTTCTCTCTTTCTAGCACCACAAACCCCACAATTAGCACAACAATGAATTGGACTTCACTTGTATATCTATGGTTCATTTTCAAAAGCATATTTGCTGACTTAACATCACACCAACTCAAGAGCAAAGTGGTATTCCTAGATACTACTATCCTGGATGAAGTGGCCCGAAGCTATTTGGGATCAGAGGACGGAAATGTTACACATGGTAATTATGAAATATTGTCAATTGCAAATGGCGCCAATGACGGAAACATCACATCATATTTATGCCAGTTGCCAAGAACCAAAAAAATGGCACCAACAAAACCCAAGCCCACCATGTCAGTTCATGAATTGAAATCGCGAGCTATTGACTTGATATCGGAATCCTTTGTCGAAGGTACCAGTTGCGTATTTTCTTTCAACTTGCATGCAAATTATTGGACTATAGGCTATTGCCATGGAATCAACGTTATTCAATTCCATGAGAATTTGGATGATTTTATAAGCGGAATTCATAAACCCCATTCTCCAAATCATGTATATACATTAGGCAATTTCCTGAAGCAAACACTGCCATTAGAATTCGAGTTTGATACTAAAGAACGCACAATAAGTCAAAGATTGTTAGGAGAAGTTTGTGATTTGACAGGAGAACCACGTACCATTGACACCATTTATAGATGTGACCATATACTTGAAATTTCTGAATTAACAGAGATAAGAACATGTCAATATGAGTTACACATAAACGTTCCTAAGTTGTGCCTGTTGCCGGAATTTAAAAGGACTAACCTTGAAGAAGGTGTCTCAGAAATACTCTGTACAAGAATTGAATAAGCATTAAATTTAATAAAAAAAATCAAAAAGTGTATTTCAAAGTATTTTTACCTTTGTAATTAGTAGTTTGTCAGTTTCTATATAAACATAGGGTAGTTCGTATATACGATATCGGAGCGATTCTAAATAAGTCGTGGAAATTGGCCGACAATGGGATTTGAATTTTACTTGTGTGTGTGTGTGTGATCTGAATAATAGTAGTGCTAAACAACTTAAATTAAAGAAAAAAAGACAAAACAAAAAAAATTAAATCTGCTTATTGAAAATTTTTCGAAATAGGCTAACCCGTGTTTATTAGATATTAGATAGTACGATTTGTTCAAGTGTCAAAGATAGCAAATATTTATTGTTTCTTCTTTTTTATATACAGCTTGTTTTAATTTCAGGATCATTTTACACTAACCTACTCATCAGCCTATTTTAATTTATCCTTTTGGCTATGCTTTCAACCCACCATTGTATAATACCTAGGTTGGCTAAATCATCAATATTTACCAAAAGACAACTCTCCTTTTTCTGGAAAATGTTAGCCATGGATGATTCAAAGAATAAAGTGATTGAACGTCCGTTGTATACATGGGATGAATCTCCATATGAAGATATTCGTGAACGTGCAGCAATGATTAGAGCCCAAGCTTTATGTCCCGTCACCTCAAAACCAGTCAACTTTGTTTGCCCATATTCAGGTATTCCTACACATCACTCGAAGGAAGCATGGGAGCAAGACAAACAATATCACGAGTCAAAAGTATATGAAAAATTGAAAAAAGTTAACCTTTACGAACATGACTTGAGGTCAGGGAGAAAATTTGCTGAATTTGCCTTTCCCAAAAAACAAGAAAGAGATTTTATGGTTAATATTAGTGACTGGGACTCATTTTTTTACACAAGGGATTTCCCACCCATGAATGATGAATTCAATTTAGCAGCAGCAACTAAAGTTTTGACGTATCCGATTACTATTGCCTCGATTTTACATAAATTTTCACCTTTACAATTGGAACCAAAGGGACCTTTGACATTAGAAGGGGCCAAGTCTTTGGGGGCATTGAGATACACATTGTATCCACCACAACTTGGAAAATCATCAACTAACGCCGCATCAACCAATTCAGACGACAATGCTGCTGAAATTGCATTCAAAGAAAGACCAATGAGAATCTTTTTGATTGGACCAAGAATGGAAGGAATGTTGCCAGGTTACATATGGAAACAATTTGGTTATTTATTCCCTAACACTGAATTTGAAATTCATTTAATTGGTCCAGAAGCTTACTATGATAAAAAGTTGCAAAAGTTCACTCCTGTCAGCGATTCAAATGGAAGGCCATTAGTACAAAGATTTGACGAACAAATAACATTACACTACCACTCTAAGTTTTTCAATGAGTTGTATGATATGGGCGATCTTTTCCCATTTGATCCATATTTGGATATTTTCTTCTGTTTCCATCCTAATTTCCAATCTGCTGATCAGATACATTGGGACAAGTCGTTGAAGGGATTGTTGGAGTCGAAATGCCCTGTTTTCATTAGTGGTTACCACGAACAAGAATTAACGAAAGACATTGAATGGTTGAAGAATCACGAATTATACCCAGAAATGGATATAATCTTGAATGATACTCCAAATAAATTTGCTTGTACAAAGTACGATATAAGAGTAACTGACCCTACGAATCCTTTGAATTTGAACAGTAGACTTTTCGGTTTCAGAGGTAAGAGATATCATGCTATTCAAACATAACTTGTATATAAATCTATTTAGTTTGCACAAATGTGTATAATTTAGGACAAACTTTTTTTTTAATCATGTCAGCTCTTCATAATATATGGGATGGACAGTAATAGAAGAATTCTTTTTCGTAAATATAATAGCGAAATCAAAGGATCAAGTATTTAGTTTAATATAATGAGTTGAGTTAAAAAGAACTGACAATAATTTTGGGGCGTGTCCTTTTTCAAATTGTTCATTAATTTCTAAAACCCAACTACCACTATTATGAGGTTGACAGATGAAAGTAAAGCATTTCATTTTGGAGTATATTCAATAGTTTTTCAAATACCATATGGGAAAGTCACAAGCTATGGTATGTCACAAGTCGTTTCATTTATGAGATTAATGAATTGTAAACTAACCCCAAAATATTATCAAGGTCACATTGCTTACCTTTTGAATAAACCTCAAAACTCACGGCAAGTTGGTTCATCTTTAAAACATTGTTCGTTTATAATTTCTCAGTTAAATGAGAACCTTGATCCAAGTAATCTGGATTGGCTAAATGTCAACGAGTTGCCTTGGTGGAGAGTGGTTCTGAGTAGTGGGAAAATCTCGCCACGCGAAGCCAATGGACAATATATACAAAGGGACAAACTACTACAAGAAAATGTTGCTGTCCTGGAAGGGCATATGGTTGATATGGACGAGTACGGTTGGTTTCCAGAGGATATTAATTACTGAAATTCATTTTGGTTAATATGAATAAACAACAATAAATCTTGTAAAACTATAAATACATTAATACAGATATACAAACATATATAATACAGGGCGTTAAAACTGTCATGAATCAGACTTTATTGGTTTTCTATATTTTTGCGGTTTTGGCGATGTATTTTTCTTCTTTTTCTTCTTTTTAGTATCAGCTACTTCTAAACGTTGCATTTCTTCTTGTACTCTCTTGGACTCTTCCTCCCACCATTTTGCAAATTCTTGTTCCTGTTGGATTTCTACAAGCGTTTTCCTTTCAGTTTCCTGTAACTTTGCTTGTTCTAACTTGAGTGATTCATGAATCATAACTTCTGTCAATGATGGAGTCGAATAAACACTATTGAATGATGAGTCTGGGGTTATTGCTGCTGCCATTGAAAAAGGTGTACTTGCGGTACTCGACGGTATAGATATAGGTGAAGGTGATTTTTTTGTACTTTGTGGCCGGCTAATGGAAATAAATTTCTTCTTAGGCTTCGAGGATCCTAAAGCTGGAAGATTGTTGATGTTTTGCAGGTTGGATGTAGGTGTATCAGCAACACAAATAGACCATGGCGCAATAGTTGATGATTCTTTGGTAGTTTTTTGATCAATTTGTTCTAGATTGGAATCATTTGCTGCTGCTGCTGCTAAACGCTTTCTTTGCTTTTGCGAAAGTTTTGTTACAGGTCCGATCTTTACTTTAGTCGGCTTGGATTTGGCAGTTGTCAATGTTGTACTAATAGCAGCTGGTAACAAAGTATTGGATTCTATCAGCGACGATTGTGGTTTAGTCGCCCAATTTGACGTTGATGGTAGTCCACTTGATTGAACAAATGACTCAGGATGGGGATGAATTGAAGCTAACTTGCCAATTACTGACAAATTTCCAATTTTGTTTGTAGGTTCAACGATACCATTCATATTTAAAATATTTGGCGAAGAACTTGATGCATTTCTTTGTTTGGTTTTATTTTCAACCAATATAAATCCATCACTTTCATCAATGATTGTTGGCGGGAAACTCTCTACATTATTTTCTCTGCGCAAACCTTGTCTAAAATCACTAATATCTTTATTGAATGCGGAAGTGGAACTCTTTCTGGATTTTCTTTTTTTCACGGTCTCTTTTGTCTTTATAGCATCAATATATCCATTATCAATCAAAGGTTTGAATGAGGAAAATCCTTTTCTATCACTCATGAAATACTCATTGAACTCTTCAATATTTTCAATGTGTTCTAGCAATATATTAGGATTTTGGTCAATCCAGTTTTTGGTTCCATTTTGCACGTTACCTAGTTTGTCAATAAATACCTCTAACAACTGCATTGTTTCATTTGGTATTTCTTTAAAACCAGGTGCAAACATCAAAACTTCTAAATTATTGAAAATGTACCAACAGCAATTGAGAAATAATTGTCGAGCATTTAATGTGAACCCATGAACAAGTAAAACCAATACATTGTCTAACGAAATCATATCACATATAGCCAACTGCAAAACAGACTTGAGCTGAAACAATAATAATTCATCAGCAACTTCGATCAATTCAAGTAAGTCGTTTATGAAATAATCTTTCTCCCCAAAATCATACTGGAAGCAATCCAAGAGACTTTCATTACTAACACCGTACAAGTGCCGGAGAATTAAAGTAACCTGGAACTTTGTTAACCCAGTAAAATCGACGTATTGAACATTACCTTTTTCCTCTGTATCCCATCTTTCTGATAGCAAAGTTTCAAAAAAAGCTGATCTTGCCTTCAAAACAAATGCATGTGCAAACACGTCACCATCACTGGCCTTAATAACAACATCACCAGTGTTGCTATTGAGTAAATCTTGAAAAGCATCTGTGACTGACAATCTGTCACAACCAATTCCAAACAAACTACAGAGTGATTGATATTGGTTGATCCTAAGCCTGACTAGTTCTGGAGACGAGTAGGAAAATACATTTTGTTCCAAATTGTCCATTTTTCTCCCACTGTAGACAGAATGCATGAACATTAAAGCGGCAACAGGCGAAATGGTTGTCAAAACTCTTAGGGTTGATTGTTCTGGAATCCAAACTATCTTGATATTGTCACCAATCAAAGTTTCGTTCTTGTCATTCAATTGTAACAATTTTTGGAAAACGCTTGATCTGAATTCGAGAACACGACTGTGGGACCCAAATTTTGCATCTTGGGCAAAAGCAAACTCGAAATTTGCGTCAAAAAGGTTTTCATTGTTGGATAGTATATCCTTCAAACCATCAACGTAATCTTCTCCATAACCACTACATCTTTTGATAGTTGAATAAACTTCTTCTGAGACAATATTTTCGTATGTGCTCAATGCCTTCACTCGCTTACTTGCTCTAGGATCAAATTTGCTGTTATAGATTTCCTCAATTTTGTTAATAACCAGTGCATCTTGATTTGAATATAATTTATCGTATTCTGCATCATCTGCATCATCTTCATGAGTATTGTTTCGTGACGCAGTGAAAAAATTAGCAATGTACAAATGGTCTTGTGTGTCAAACAATTTATTTTGCTTTCTGTTAAAATTATATTCAACTGCTGGCGATAATGTCTCAATGTCAGTGAAAAAATCATTTTGAGGAAGTTCCAATGGCAATAAATCAATATCATCCCGCATAAACCCAAATGATAAAAACTTGGGATCACACGTTACTCTAACAACATTGTTTACATTTTCTATTTTCTTGAATTTGTTTTTTGTAAGGGGTATCGGTAATGTTGCACCACTCATGGAGTTTTTTCTTTGATTGGATGAGAGTGTCGATTTAATAAATACTGTACCACTTCTAGTACACAATACAACGGATCCATCGGTTGATATATCTATGTCTGTGGCTACCATATCATGGTCATAAGCTTTCCATATCGAGGTATATTTGGTATTTTTTATATCGTTTGCATTAACCGAAAATGAAAAAACAGAGCCATTCTTTAATAAAATCATAGAGTTTTCGGGACCTCGGGTAACTATTTTTTTAATAACTGCTGCCTCTGTGATTCTTCTTGGTTTGAAATAATCAAAATGCTTATCACCATGCCCTTTCATGGGGATTTTCGGTAGTTTAAAATGTTGGTAATTGTAATATACGTGAACGTCGTTTAGTGTTGTCACCACACAGGTACACAACTCACTAGTACTCACACACTTTATATCATCCCGCAACTGAATTGCTTTTGGGTTGACTTGTGTCTCACCTCTCACTGACCGCTCTTGTACTTTGACTTCAATATCACCATTAGTGTACGAAATACCCATTTGCCCAACATTCAATCCCCAAAAACACAAATAGTTTTTTGACCATGCTAATGAATGAATTTTGGAAACCTCGATACCAATGATATTTTGCATTTTGCGGAGTTCTCCTCCAACCATAATTGGAGTGGCAATAAATTTATCCAAATAATTTGTCGATTTTTTGTTATTCATATTCGGCACACCCAACTGATTGAAACTATTGAGACCCCAAGCATACACTTCATTATCGGTAGTCAATGCAATAGAATGATTACTAGAAATTGCCACATCCTTTATTGTTTTGTCATTGAAAAACTCTATTCTCTTGAATTTGAAATAATTATTCAAATCGGTTAATCCATGTCCTAGTCTTCCTCTTGATCCAACACCACATGAAAACAATTCTCCATCTTGAGTAACAACAACGGAATGATTTTTCGATATGGTAATGCGTTTATATCTTGGACGTTTAAACCTCTCACTAATGGAGCCAGTAAGGTCAGTAGCAAATTTAAAGTTGTCGTGGTATAATAGTGCTGGGGTTGCTCTATCGGTAGAATCACCTACTCCTAGTTGATTGTTACTATTACATCCAAAAACATAAATCTCAGATGCCCCTCGTTTATCAGTCCATAATATCTCTGATGATTTCAAAAATGGCAATGTATCAGGTTCATATTCCGGTTGAACCACGTCTTTAGTTGATTTGATACGTTCATATTTGTAAGTCATATGAAATTCATTCTTGTCAGTAATATACTCGGGGAACCAAAGCAAATCTTTAAAATCATTATTAAGAAGGTTTAAAGGTGTATGGCCATTCCGATCTTTAAACTTAAGCAACTCTAACAAAGGGGAGTTGGTGGCAAAAATATTACCTTGAACTATTGTTCCTTGTAAATAATCAATCAATACTTTAAGACACTGTAAGCGTTTATGGAAAAAAATATAATGCAAACAATTCCAACCATTTTCGTAATCATTCAATTTTAATAAAGTCTTGAAATCAGGGTTTTTGGTTAAGCTTTTCAAAGCATCAGAGTTGTTTACCAAAATACATATATGTAATATGGTACGACCAAATATATCTCTTTTAAACAAGTCATCTTTGGCTAATTTCTTTAATTTAGTGACATCAATACTATTCATAATTGGGAATCCATTTGCTCTTTTATAAATATATCAAGATCTTTAGTGTAAGGAGAATGAAAAATGGGATAAGTTTTCGTTGTGCTTGTGTTAAAAGAAAGATGATTAATGAGTCTTAAAAAAAAAGCTTGTATTTCTTGTGTTCTAGGCCAAAAGTATAAGAAAAATAAGAACCTCAAAGAAGATTAAGAAGAAAATTTATTTACCCACGTTAATGTTAAACTTTATAATATCGCGCGTTATACGTTAGAGAGACAATCTGGTACTACTGGATTAACTGTCAACCTTAACATAACAACGTGGGGTAAGACGATCTTAGCAATAGCAGAAATAATACAACAACTTTTAACAATTTAGCTCGGAAAACACAAACAATATGGCCATAGAATTATAAGAAAGCAATAGTCTCGCCTTTCAAAAGTATTGTAAGCATCAATAAAAAATCCAGTTTTGTCTACTATGACTATTCGGGAAACACGGACTCTCTATAATTTTATGCAAAAATGTACAATAATATTACAACTAGTTTCTATACATATATATATATATAATTTCATTTGGGTTTGATAAATTCGAGTGGGGGTAGTTGGTTGGTTGTGTAAGATATCAATATCAGGTAAAGTATTATTTTTATTCTTCATTTTGTTCAAACAAAGAATCAATGGAACTTTCATCTGGATCAACTTCTGATTCATAAACAAGAGTTTCATTCTCCTTTATATCTAGTTTGGTCGAGTCACTGTTTTCAATCTCTGTATCATCTTCAAGTGTATCTTCAATTTCTTCAAGATTCTTATTCTCTTGATTGTTTTCAATTTGTTTAAAATCCTCTTGTTTTGGTTTATTTTCAATTCCTTTAACATTATCATTTTTTTCAGTAGTGGCATATATCTTACTTTGCTCATCCACTGGTTCATATTTAAGTTCATTTGCATCTGTCTTTGGTAAACCTACTTTCTTCTCCTCAGTATTAAATTGTTTTTCGGGTAGTTGTTCTTCTCTAGAGACTGGCGCATTTGCTGACTCTATTTCTCGTAGCATATCTGCTATATCCGATGTATTTAGAGTCTCTGACATTTCCAATGAATCTACTGGTTTCATCACTTGTGCTGTTTCAGCTGTTTGTGTTGAGTTCGCAGCAGCAGCAGCAGCAGCAGCTTCGGCTTCTTCTTTTGCCTTCAATTCCATCTCCTGTTTTTGTAACTCTTCCTCTTCAGGCAAGAAAAACGAATTAGCAATGATTTTCTTTTTAATAGAAGAAATTCTACCAGTTGGTGGTAATTTTGGTCTTACATTTCTTTGCTTTTGTGGTAAATCTTCATCTTCTGTCAATATAAAAATATTATCAGGAGGTAATTCCATTGATTCACCCTTCTTTTTCTGGGTCTTAACGTAAAATGTCTGAGATTTTTCATACAATGTCTGATAAAAAGGTATCAATATACCAATTTGTTTATCAACTTCATTACCATGGATTTTCTCGGTTTCATATTCTTGTAAATCTTCATACTTGTTTCTTTGAGCAGTACCACCACCAGTAGTAAATTGATTATGTAAACGTGAATGCAATAAATAAATGGGGATGGATGATGTTAACATTTTGAATTCTTTGTCCAATCCCAATTCTTTGAATCCAAAGAAATCATCACCGATTCCATTTGAAAAATCACCCGTCATAAATTGTTCACTATTGTCTTCAAAACTTTTTTCATTAAAGTTTTCTAATCCCGGTCGAAGCAAATCTTTCAAAAAATTGGATAATTTAATTCGTAAATCTTTAAGTTTTCCCTGTTGCTTCACCACTCTTTCTTGCACAAATGTATACAAATCATCTGGTCTATCTACACCATTCTCTAGTAATGATAATAACAAGATTTCTCGTGGAGGTAATCGGTTATCCGATGTCGTTTCACTGTGCAACTTTAACGATTTAATTAAATTGCCAAGATATCTCTCTGCTACTTGAGTCAAAGTATTAATTGCTGCCTGTTGAGTGGTTTCAAATCCAGTTTGCATCGCAATTTTGGCAATATTTCTTCGAAACACCGAAAACTGAACATCGCCAGTACTAGCGTCATGGTTAGGCAATTTGGAGGCAGCATCAACATCAATTTCCTTCAATGTTTGAATCTCTGGTTGTTTCATCTGTGTATGATGTACAAATTGCTGTGTTTGCATTTGACGAATAAGTGAAATTTTAAAACAGATTTTTCTAATTTCTTGTATCTCACAAATATTCTCAAAATAGACTTTATTCAACCCTGAGTTTGTTGATAAAACAAAATCTGATTTAATTTTGGAAGCATCACCACTAGTTTGTTGTAAATAAATGTCAACTAATTTGTTTTCATAAGTTTCCTCAGTTTCTTTGTCGACACCACAATATGCAATACCTGGAATCCCACCAGCAACATCATATTCAAGTAAATATGGTTCATCATTTTCTAATAAACTTTTCGATTTCGATATCACTTCTTTATTATTTAAATATTCGTTGAAATTTGACATTTCATTGGATTTCCGACAAATAGCGGGGACATCACTTTTAAGATGTCCATTTTCATCAAATAAATCTGCTCTTTGCGCACAGTAATTAGCTCTCGATTTAGCTGTTAATGTCCTCCATGCTTGTAATTCAGGGTCAAATTCTTCGTCATCTCCATCTACCATACCGCTGATACCAGTAGCTGTCCCATTGATATTATCAGTATCCTCTTCTTCTTCTTCCTCTTCATCATTTGACACATTCCCATTATCTGTGGCCGCTGGTGTGTTTTCTCGTACTGAATTCACTTCACTGGCCAAAAAAGGGGTTCCTGCAGGTGACGGTGAATTCGGTGTCTCTGCTTCTGCTTCTGCCTTGATTTCATCTTGTCTCGATCTTTTTCTTCCCTTTTTCATTGATTTACCACCTAATGAATCCTCTTCCTCATCTCGTTTACCATTTTCAACTTCTTCTTCCTTCTCAACTTCAGCTCTATTTCTTATTCTGATATCAGGGATAGTTGGTATCAATTTAATAGTTTTCTTTTGCATAGCTATGGCATGCGCTCGAATGAAATGTGCTGGGTCAGCATTATAGGTAAGACAATTGCTCCAAATCAACATCAAATCATCAACAAATTCCTGTTTTGAATTATATGCCAAGTTTTTCAATTTCTTCAACACGGTGTTTAAATCCATGGGTTTTTTGATAATCAACCCATAATTTGGAGCTTCTCTTTTCGAAACTTTATTTAAGAAAAAAGTAGAATGTTCAGTATAGCCTCTTAGTTCAGTCACCACTTTTTCACAGGCTTCATATAACTCTTCTTGTCCAACTCTATCATCGTTGGCCCATTTCCCTCTATTTTTACGAACATCCATAAATAATGTTCGTAATTCATGATCATTCAAAGGAACTTTGTTTCTCTTCAGTTGAATTGTCGAAAGTAAATGCTGTAAAGATGTAGATGCTGCTCCCAAATTCATATCTATGTGAGTGGCAGATTTCGAATCAGACGCGTTATCTCCTTTATTCGATTTGTTGGATTCCAATTGCATATCAGATTTTTCTAATTTCCTCCTCTTTAGTAAAGTCTCTCTATCATATTCAAAATTGTGATACACTTTGTTAAACTCTTGAAGAAGTTTATCTTGATCTTCATTGTTGTTTTCTTCTAATTGTTTTATCACCCCAAAATTGTTTGACGACGAGTTACCATCTGCCAGTAACAGATTGGATATTCGGTCTTGTGTGCCATTTGTTTCTTGTTGTTTAGTTTTAAATATGGATAACGGGATCTCTAGCACAAGCTGTTCATTTGAATTATATGCCAACCTACTCTCTGAAGAATTTGAATTATTATTTGCTAAATCAGTCGTGTTCGGTTTATCATTATTGTCTTCATCTTCATCTTCGTCCTCGTCATCATCATCATAATCATCCTCGATTTCTCTCACTTTTAGTTTCTCAACAGCTTCCTTTTTCTCCAGTTCGTTAGATGCTTTCTCGTCAACAATATTGTCCAACGAGTCAATCAACTGGTAATCATCGGAAACTTCATCTAATATGTTATTTGACTCATCCAACACCTTAGAATTATAATAAAAATCAATCGCTTTCTCCCACAAGAGGTATCGTACATGTAGTGCCAATTTCTTAATCATTTCTGCCCCCTCTGGGAATAATGTTTCTGGGGTCTCCAATTCCGCTTGCATGGTTTCCTTGTTTGAATCATTCTTTTTATCATTGTTATTGAGAGTTGGGGTATCTCTATCACTACTATTGTTCTGAATTCTCTCACCACCAGCACTCTCGTTGTTCTCATTGGTGTTTGGAGTCTCAGGTTTGTCATTCTTATCTTCGGGTTGCAAATAGGAAATATAACAATTACCTTCCAAAAAATTTGTCCAAATCTCGAAATTATCTAAGGATAAAATATGATTAATTATCTTGAATTGAGTTTCATTTAGAAAGATTGCAAAGAACAGTCGTTCATTCAACTGGTTAGCCAATTCAAATAACTTTCTAGGATCATTACGTTGGAAAGTTTCAAGTTTGTCCATATTTCAATCCAATATTAAGAAAAAGGAAAATTTATTGTTGGTGTAAATAATATGTATAAGTTGGCAAAAAAAAAATGATATAATATAATAAAATAAACAAAGTAAATTGTTTTATAAATCGGTGAATTTTGGTTATGAATCAATAATTTCAATGTTTCAACTATAAATTTCAGACGTTCTCATTAAATTTCTCAAGTCTATTGATGGTGCAACGATTGATTAGATGATATACTGAAATGAAATGACAATTTGAACTCCAACTTTCAAGTTTTCAATTAACTTTTCTCTCACTGTCTGATTTTTTTTTCCTTCACTTCCCTTTCCCAAAGTCTCACTTTTTTGTTCCTTGTCTCTTTTGTTGGTGGTGGTGGTGGTTGTGGTTGTTTGTCGCAACAAAAAATTGAAACTCAACTTTAACACAGTGTCTCAGTTCTAGCTTATTGTTGCTTTTCATAGAGATCGCAAAAAAACCAAAGATCTAAATTTGTTCATATCTACAACTACTACAATTACACCATTGCAAGCTTTTTTTTTTCATTTTTTAGAAATCTATCCTAATTTTTTATTGTTTCATGGTATTATACTTAAAATATATAATTAAGCTATATACTGTGAATCATAAAATATTTCAAGTAGGACCCAATTACCAAAAAAAAAGTCAAAAAAAAAATTATATATATATGATGATATGACATTATTAAACCCCGAAATTGTGAAAAAGCATTACGACATAATACATGAAGAAATTAGATGTTTTTGTTTTTCTCTAAAATCAAACAGCATATTTCTTAGTCCATTCTTTGGCAGTAGCTTCATACTTCTTTCTATCTTGTTTATAAATGTGAGCGATTTCTGGCACTAATGGATCGTCTGGGTTGGCATCAGTTAATAATGAACAAATAGACAATAACACTTTGGAAATTGTTAATGCAGGTGACCATTGATCCTTTAAGATATCTAAACAGATGTTACCATTACTATTAATATTTGGATGATAGATTTTTGTTGTAAAAGCAATCTTTGGTGGTTTAAAAGGATAATCTGTTGGGAAATGGATACTCAAGAAAAATACCCCACCAGCGTATGGAGAGTCTGGTGGTCCCATGATAGATGCTTGCCAGTGGTATAAGTCATCTCCAACTGGACCGGCTGAACATGATGATGGTGGATCTCTATCAAAAAAAAAAATAAAACTGTTAGTATATTTGCTTTATTGTGTATATCAAAAGATACCAGGAATTGGTGATTATTAATGAAAATGGCAAAAAACACATTGCCAGCTTGTCAAGGCAAAGTAAGCAAAAAAAAAATGCGAATCTGTCTCCTACTCTCAGTGATTCAACAAGATATACGCCACCAAATAAAACTTTTGTCAAGACGTGTTCTGATAATCTTTAATCAATCAAATATATTCCGTTCAGTTCGTAATAGTCTGTGTCATTTCTTCTCATTCCTCACTTAAACCATTTATCCATACAGAGTCTATCAAATCGATCCAAATCAAACAAATCTTTTTTTTTTGCTGTTTCTTCCAGTGATCTCTTTTTGCTCGTCTGTTTTGCCATTTTCTAATAATCGTCCACTGGATATATCCTCACAATCTGGAACACACATACCTTCCTAAGTCAGATAATTCTTTGTTAATACGTTTTAATGACATGATTTAAAAGCAATAGTTATATTGAATTATATGTATACAAGTTGATTTGATTAAATTTATAATAGAGGGGAAAAGGAAAGAAAAGAAAGGAAGAAGAAGAAGAAAAAAGAGAGAGAGACAGAAAAGTAAAAAAAAGTTTTAGAAGTTTGAAAGAAAAAAAAAAATCAACAAAATTGTTAACAAACAGAAAAACTAATTTGTTGTCTTCTGTTGATGATTGACTTTTAGTGAGCAAACGATTTTGTTACACCTTTTTTTTTTGGTAATCAGGACACACCACACTTAACACATAATTCTCTACCATTCAACTTCTTATTTAAATATACCCAGCTCATATGTACTCACCTTATCAACACAAGTAGTCTCGTATCTCTTTAACGTAATTCACTACTTCGATGAAAAACAACAAACCTTCTACTACATCTAATAAGAACCAGGTTAGAGGAAAAGAAACTGCTCTGGACAAGGCAAACAATTATCAATTTCACACGACTACAATGACCATATTCTCGGGAAAGTCGTGCACCTTTAGTGGCAACGGATATCCCGATAAATACCAAGGATACAAACTATGGCAAATGAAAACATGACTTGATCAACATTATAGCTCGGCTCAATGTGAATAAAATAAAAGGAAAAGAAAAATTGAGTCCTATATCTCGGTAAGTCTTAATAAAAAAAAAAACAAGTCATTCTATTTTCTTTTTCTCTTTCTTTGTTAATAAGGTTCTGTTATTTGTGGGCTTTGGGAGTATCGGAATTCAAGATATTGTGAGATTCTAGAACAAGGTACAAATTGTTAATGTTTCGAACAAGGCGCAACTGTTCATATTCTATCCCGTCAAGAATAGAAAGTCCCTCACTCTTTAGTTAGTTCTTTTTTTCATATTTAATTAAATTGACTTTCAATATTTTTCTATAAAATAAACTGTCTCTTAATTTCTTGTTGTTTGTGGGGTGGGTGGGAAGTTGTTAAAGTCGTACTTTATACTGAATCTATTAGGTGAATTTCGGGAAAGTAAAAAAAAGAAAAATTTTTGTTAGTATAATAATAATAATAAAATATCATAACCATAATTATAACCAATTTTAATAAGAACAATAATTTAAAAATCTAAGACAAGAAAAAAACCCAAAATAAAGACTCGATTGAAGAAAATAAAATAAATTAAAATAAAACTAGGTTTTTTATTTATATATAAATTAATGGGGTTGAGAAAAAGAGAAGATTTATAAATAAGTTTCTATAATCCTTAATATAACTCAACTGACTAGTATCACTTAGCCATCGGATCCTTATATTTGTTTGTCCTTTATTATCAGCTCATGATAGTAACATTTAATTCAAGATCACAAAGAAAGGAAGGAAATAAAATTGATTCCGACACCACCACCACCACCACCACCACGACTCCAACTACCGCAGCAACTGGGACTACTGCTGTTTTAACAGTTAAACATGAGGAAGAAGGCCTGCAGAAAAATGTGAAACATATTAATGGATCCAAGGACTATTATAAGTTTAAAGATGGAAGATCACGGAATGGATGTTTAACTTGTAAAGTCCGAAAGAAGAAATGTTCGGAAGAAAAACCCGTTTGCAATGATTGTCTGAGATTTGGTAAAAATTGTATTTATATAACTGATTCTATGACTGAACAAGAAATTAAAGATCTCAAGAAAAGTGTGGAATTACAAGAAAGAAACCATAAATTAAGGAAAAGAAAACCCAAACTGAAAAACTCCACTGAATCGACAAAACTTGCCACACCAGATCACACTCATTTATCTGATTCGATATCCCCCGTGCCTCGTAAGAAAGCAAAAAGATCAAATAAGATTGATGTCGAGGCCAATACAAGAGTCGAAGACTCTCTGGATCCCTTTAAAGCATTTTCATATAACTCGACTTTACAAACTGCCACGAATCCATCTTCACCAGGGCCTACAATACCACCCAACTCACCAGCAATACAAAATCTAATACATCCAGCAGGCTCCCTGGAAGAACAAGAGTTCTCACCACTGAAACCTCAACCACATCCAGAGAATACAACACAAGAAACAAAATCAGTGGAAGAGATAATCCGTGAAAATGGTACTGAACTGGAAGTAAACTCGCCATCAACATTCTTGACTTTTCTTCGAGATGTTAATTCACTGCATAATCATAATCACCATCATCAAGTTGGTTTTTTAGAGGACAGTGGCCATAATCATGTAAGAGGTGGTCATGAAATTGAAACAGATAACGACGAAGATAAAATTCAAACCTTAGATGTTGATTTAGACAATCCTGAACTACGAGAAATTCTAACATCGCCAGATTTCAATGGGGCATTAGAGTCGTTTGAAAATTCTTCTCACCCAATTAATGGTTCCAACATTTCCTATGTTGATTTGATTTCAAGTTTAAACTTATTTTTACATCATCCTCAAATCCCACCTTCACCGACTTATATTCCTGAATTAATTGATCCTACTAGTTCATATCTTTATAATTATTATGCAGATGTTTTATCGAAAAAAATATCTATTGCGCCAATATCACAAAATGAATCAAATTCATATCAAAAAGTTTTCTTACCTTTGGCACATAGAGATAAAGGTGTTTTATATGCCATTTTGGCGTGGTCGGGTTTCCATTTAGGTGGACATTGGTCAGAAGAAGGAGTCAAATATCTTGAATATGCCTTGGATCATTTGAATAAATCAATGTTTGATAGACCTCATCATGATCGACAAATGATTGTTAATATGTTAGCCACATTAATGATTTTATGTGCCGCAGAAATTTGTAAAGGTGATGTCAAGAATTGGTCAGTATATTTACATTGGGGGTGGAAATTATTATCAAATAATGGAGGGATTTTAAGTTTCAATAAACTGAAGGAAGAACATTGGTTGATTTCAAATTTTGCTTATCACGATTTATTAGCAAGTTCATCTAGTGAAAGAGGTACTTATTTCCCATCTGAAGAATACGATTTTATATTTAGAGATGATGATGGGTTTTCATTGGGTAATTTGAACCCCTTATTGGGAATTTCGAAAAATTTATACCGAATAATTGGTGATATATCTACATTGTTATATGAAAGTAAAAAACAATTGGACATTTTTTATAGTCGAGAATTCACTGGTACACCTCCTGGAGTTGTTGAAAAGTTGAATAATGAGGATGCAGATGGTAACGTGGATGATGATGATGATTGTGAATCACAACTTAGTGATCATGGTAAGGCAAGTCAAATATTATTATCAGTTATTTCCAAAGTAAAAAATTTAGAGAAACAAATTGATGAATCCAAGCCAGCAGCAAAAGATTTGGTGGGATTAACGGATCAAGAATTAGAATTACAATTAACTTTGTTTGAGGCATTTCAATTAAGTGCCAAATTGTTTTTAAGACAATCAATTATGAAATGTAATCCTTCAATGTTAGAAAGTCAAGTCTTAAATAATGATTTAATCAAATGTCTAGATGTATTAGTGGGGACTTCAGTTCAAGCTTCTTTGGTGTTCCCCATATTTATTTCTGGTATCCATTGTGTTTCCAGACACGACCAGGAGCTGATGAGACATAGAATAAACAAATTTATTAAATTATATGGTCTCTGGAATGTTTGTCGAGTAAGCTTTGTGTTGCAGAAAATTTGGAAGGATAATCCTGATGGTAGTAAAGTAGTCGATTGGCATAATCTATTAAAAGAATTGGGTTGGGATATAAATTTTGCATAAATAAAAGATGTTCATTTAATATACAAATAATCTGAACTTAAGTGCACTACTAGTAGTTGTTCACGTGATTAGAAAACTTATTTATGTTTTTCTCTTTGTATCTCTCTCTCACTCTTTCGTCGCTTCCGCTCATCTCATCAAAAAATTTTCTCTACAGTGAGAAAAATTTGGAAAAAGAAAAGTAAGAAGAAAGAAAAAAAAAAGACCAGATAAAATTTCACTTTTTCAATTCAAACCTAATCACAACCAAACCTTCTTTATCTCTTCAAATATGCCTGGATTAGATTATCTTCTTTTTGAAGAAGCTACTGGATATGGTATATTCAAAGTATTAATTCAACAAGATGACATTGCATCAAGACTGAAAGAAGTCCAAGAAGCCGCCAATGATTTATCCAAATTTTCCAAAATGGTGGAATTAGTATCATTTGCTCCATTTAAAGGTGCAGCTCAAGCTTTAGAAAATGCTAATGATATTTCCGAAGGGTTAGTCTCACCATATTTACAATCTATTTTAGAATTAAATTTACCTAAAACATCTTCTAAAAAAAGAATTGCTCTTGGTGTTTCTGATAAAAATTTGGGTCCTTCAATCAAAGAAGTTTTCCCAAATGTTGATGTTTTATCTAATGAAATTGTTCAAGATTTCCTTAGAGGTATCAGAGTCCATGGTGCTAAATTATTCAAAGATTTACAAGAAGGTGATATTGAAAGAGCTCAATTAGGTTTAGGTCATGCCTTTTCTAGAGCTAAAGTTAAGTTTTCCGTACAGAAAAATGATAACCATATCATTCAAGCTATTGCTTTGTTGGATCAATTAGATAAAGATATCAACACTTTTGCCATGAGAGTTAAAGAATGGTATGGATGGCATTTCCCTGAATTGGCCAAGATTGTTCCTGACAATTATAGTTATGCCAAATTGGCCTTGTCCATCAAAGACAAGGCTTCATTGACTGACGATTCATTGCATGATGTTGCTGCCATTTTGAATGATGATTCAGGATTAGCTCAAAGAGTCATTGATAATGCTAAAATCTCCATGGGTCAAGATATCAGTGAACAAGACATGGATAATGTTATAACTTTTGCTCAAAGAGTAGTAAATCTTTATGAATACAGACAACAATTGTACAAATATCTTACTGATAAGATGCACACTGTTGCTCCTAACTTGTCAACTTTGATTGGTGAAGTTGTTGGTGCTAGATTGATTTCCCATGCTGGTTCTTTGACTAATTTATCCAAACAAGCTGCTTCTACTGTTCAAATATTGGGTGCTGAAAAGGCTTTGTTCAGAGCCTTGAAAACTAAGGGTAACACACCAAAATATGGTTTGATTTATCATTCATCTTTTATTGGTAAAGCTAGTGCCAAAAACAAGGGTAGAATTTCTAGATATTTGGCTAACAAATGTTCTATTGCTTCTAGAATTGATAATTATTCCGAAGAACCAACTACTGCTTTTGGTGAAATTTTGAAGAAACAAGTTGAAGATAGATTGAAATTTTACGACACTGGTTCAGCTCCAATGAAGAATTCCGATGCTATTAAAGCTGCTTTGGCTTTGAATGGACAAGATCTTGCTGGTGCTGAAGAACAAAAAGATGTTGACATGGTCAGTGATGAAGAGCAAGTGAAGAAGGAAAAGAAAGAAAAGAAAGAAAAGAAAGAAAAGAAGGATAAAAAGGAAAAGAAGGAAAAGAAAGATAAAAAGGAAAAGAAAGATAAAAAGGAAAAGAAAGATAAGAAAGATAAGAAGAGAAAATCAGATGATGGAGAAGAAACTCCAAAGAAAAAGAAGAAGAAGTCTAAGGATTAGTTGAGTTTTATATTTTTTATGTTTATATTTTTGTTGTACATTAATACATTTTTGATCAAATTTTAACAGCATAATACATGTCAAACTACAGACGGGCATCATGTTTATTATTCTTACAGTATTTTCTTCACAACCAATAACTAAGAAAGAAAAAATTTGATATATATTTAGAGTTAACTATCCCTTGAATAAACCTAGTAGCTATAGAACCAACATCGTCATTATGATTTTGTCTTTTCTGGTTTACTTTTATCCAGAGACTCTTTCTCTTTTTCCTTCTCCTTTTCGCCTCTTGATATCAAATTCCCGACAATCTTGAATGTTCTCGATATTTCACTAGCGTGACCTTCAGTTGGAACTTTTTTAGTATTAGGGAAATGATTATCAACAAATTGCTCCAAAGTATGATTTAATGGAGCTACCATGGGATCAGCTTGACTTGAAATTATCCCTTTACCTTCAGCATCATACACATGATTTTGAAATTCTTCTTTAACTGAACCTAGTGCACTTTTTGTTGGATCAACAAAATTTTTATTAACGGAACCATTAACGGCAGTGATAGTATTTTGAACAGTTTCAACGGTATCATTTACTGGTTTGGTGATTGGTGTAGTAATGTCTTGAACTTCAACCGTTTGTAAACTTGGTAACCATTTATCAATTTCATCAAGTGCTCGATTTGTCAAAGTGTCACTTCTACCCACAATATATTTCATTGGTTGATAACTTCTGACAAATGAAAATGAATTCCCCATGATTGAAAATACACTTTTACTCAAAGGAATAAGTTCAATAGCCGATTTTGTTGAATTCACAAGTGGATAATGTTTCAAATGTTGGAAAGTGAGTAACTCGTTGGTAACTGTATTCTCAGATTCTTGTTTGGAATTTCCTTCAGTAGGTTTTGGTGAAACAGGATTTTGCAATGCATTGCTATTGTTGTTGTGATTATTGTTATTATTATTGTTAGCAGACATGATGGTGATAAGGGATCTTAAAATATCTAGCACGGTAAGGAAGCAAACTAGTAATAGGAAAGAAAGAAGTTCAGGAATTGACGCCATGAACTTTGTTATTAGCAAGTTTCTCTTATTATTTTTTAGGTTGCGAAAAATTACAAAAAAAGAATGAAAAAGGTATAAGAGTGCAAAAAAGAAGGAAGATAAATGAAATCACTTCTTCTGCTAAAAATAAGAATTTTGTAATTTCATTATCAAAATATATGTAAATATTAAAAACTAATTTTAGTTGTTACACTAGAATCTATTGCTTTCACATTAATACTCTCTCACTCTCTCTTTATATATTTTTTTTTATTTATTTTTTTTTGTTTAATACTATATTATCTAAGATCTAAATAGATGTCGTTTATCCAAAATCTTCCTCAAATAAGCTATCAAGCTTATCTTCCCATTTCTTTTTCACACCTTGACTAATATATTGAGAAGTTTCAGATGGATCTGGGATGTATGCGGCCGCTGGATCAACATAGTTATCATTATTCATATTGAAATAATTTTGCATGTAGTCAGGAGCAGTGTTTGGAACAATATGATATCCAGTATTTGGATCAAATGTTGGATCCAAGGACATTTCATCACCTTGAGTGTGCATCATCAAATCACTTTTAGATGCAGTGTCTTGGAACGGAAACTCAAATTCAGGAGCAGGATCTTTTGGTGTTGACTGGGGCAACTGTAATGGCAGCTGTGACCGAGGCTGTGCCTCTGGCGTAATACGCAAATCAAAATTCTCCTGAGGATCTAACAAATCCAATTTCACTTTAGCAAGGGCTTTAGTACTAGACTTTTTAGATAACTTTCGAGGCTTCTTTACTTTATTAGACTGTTTGGTGGATTGTTTTGTCGGTTCAGTGTTACCACCTTTCAATCTGAATAAGTTTTCATTAAGATATTCATCCTTTATTTTACTTTGTGAAATACCTTCATTACCAAAGTACCGAAAATCACTTACCTCGAACTCAATTTCGTCTTGTTCTAACAACTTTCTATCATTAGAAGATAAAATATCATAAGTTTCATTGTCTCGATCATGACCAAAATAAAATAATCCAGCAAGATAGGCAATATAGATGATTTCATGAATAATAGCCTCAGTATGCTCTACTTTGGTTTTAATAGACTTAGTATCAACGTCACGGAATTTGAAATTTTTATTGGTCACCACATTAATTAGAACTTTGATTCGATCTTCTTTCCTCAAATGGTCTGGTTCTGTATGGACAACGTCTCGTGGCCACCAATTGGGAACAACATCCTTTTTTGAATAGGGGAAATGTTTTTGTTTATTAGGAGCCAATATTCGAATCCACAATTTAGCAATTTCTTTGCATACACCTTGATTTAAAGAATTGAATAAATCATGAAGTTGTCTCGTGATAGCATCCCAATTGTCGGATGAGCGACTCAACTTCAACGTGTATGTACGATTCAATACTGGTCGAATGCTCGTGAATGATCTCCCAAAAACAACTCTATAGTCGTTTACTTCTTCATGAGTAAAATGCTTTGAATAAGTAAATGCCACATCTGTTGTCGGTGAGATTCCTTGTGTAATGAGCATGTACTTGAAGTTACATGTAGCACTTGCCTCCTCAAGCAACTCCTTGATTTTCTCAAGCTCTTCCGGATAACCCATTATAATATATTGAGCATTAACGAGTAGCACTAAACAACAATTACCTTTCAGTTATGACACAAATTAGACAATATTGGCTTATTTATAATAAAAAAGAATCCAATTATCTTTGAATTGTACAAATGGTGTTTTAAGATTGAGAAGAAGAAGAATTCATAGCAAGAATTGTGACCCTCGGCTAGAGAAACCATATTAATACATTTGAAATTTGAGAGTTGTTTCAAACGAGGAAAGCATCCACAAGCAAATTGAGACGGGCAATGTGTATGTATGTTTACCGGAGTGGCATTTTGATCACGTTTAATTGGGTTTCTATCTATTGATTATGCATAAATATTTTCTTTAATTTGTTTTCTTTTCTTTTCAGGAAATGTTAACTATGATTTAGTAAGGGCGTTTCAAGTTTGCAATCAGATGTTTCAGAGTCTTTTATTAGCCTTTTTTTTTTCTAGAAGTTTTTCTGGATTTCCCATCTCACCACTATTAATTGGAATGTTATTTGTTTTGCCGTACCTGAAATACACCCCCTAAATCTAGATTAATTTACTTTATAGTTTGTCATGCTTTTTACCCGTTACCTTTGCAATATCAAATATTGTTTTGAATAATGCTATTACAATTTTGCAGACCTTCTTGATGCTATAGAGTCAGTAACCATTAAAGTTGATCCCCTCATTTATAGGATTTACTACAGTTAACCGTGCTTCCGGTGCTTTCAAAAAACAGTTGAACCGAAGTAGAGATTCTAGCGATTAACATCATCAACAGAATAAATAAACTCAATGTTATGTTATAAAGATCTACTCTATGTAATGCAAACTATCCACAAGAAACTAATCAAAACATTTGATCAAAATCTTTTTCCAAATTGGAGCTTTTTGATATCTTTCTTTGTCTTCCAAATCTTCCAAAGCCAAAAGTTCTGGATCGCAAATCATTCTATGGGTATCAATATCAATATCTTCAACTTTCTTGAACAATTTCCAATTTCTAGTCCAGAGCTTATGACCAATGTAACAAACCAAGAACACAGGAGCACCCAAGTAATTTTCAAAAAATGAATTAGCGTTTGGTTTGCCGTCACCTCCTAATGGCCACAATGAGATCCAGAATTGAGCAATAAGAATAAGAGAATTAATAAGAACTGAAAGATATGAACCCCAAACACCAGTTGGTGAAACGTAAGCCAATTGGTCCAATGTGATACCTCTGTATTTCAAAGCAGCTCTGAAACGAATGTGACTCACACAAATAAATAACCAACACATGATGAATGAAATACCTGAAATCGACAATAACCAGACGAAAACAGTTTCTTGTTTTTCATAAGCAGCAATGAAACCAAACAATCCAGCCAAAACGGTAATAAACCAAGCTCTGGTTGGTCTTCCCTTTTTGTCAATGTAGTCTAACCATTTAGGACCCAATCCTTGTTCAGCCAACGATTGAACCAATCTTGGAGAACTATACATGGCAGCAGTGGCAACTGAAACAACTGAAATCAAAATAACAGCATTGATAATATGAGGCAAGACTCTGATACCGTTCATTTCAGCGGCAAGAACGTATGGTGAAGCATGACTTGCTGCATCACCACTTCCCATCAAACGATCATTGTTATAAGCAACTAATAACCCAACAAAAGTCAAAGAACCAAGGAAAAGAACAATGACTTTGAAATAAACCAATTTTGAAGCAGCACGGATAGAAGCACGTGGATGTCTTGTTTCACTGGCCGATAAACTAATAAACTCTGACCCACCCAAACTGAAGGCACCAGTGACAAACACTGAAGCTAAACCTTTGAAAGATGTGAAGGCACCAGGGTCATGATAATATCTACCACCAATAAAACCTTGTGGACCACCACCAACGTCGATGATTAACCCAAAAATAACAAACCCAACTAAAAGTAGAATTTTACAACAGTTAAAACTTGCTTCGAAAACGGCATACACTTTGGCCCCACCCATATTGATCAAAGTGACAAAAACAAAGAATATGGCAACAAACACATCTGGATTAACTGTGGTTGTCCAAAATTTGATTATCATTGAGCTTGTGACCAATTCCAAAGCCAAAACACACATCCATTGGAAAGCATAATTCCAACCCAAGGCAAACCCAAGACTTTCATCAATAAACTTGGCATAATAAGATTGGAACCCACCAGGCAAACCCGGATAAGCAATGGCCAATTCAGAAACAGAATTAATGGTCGGCGCCAACATACAAATACCGGTGATAAAATAAGCAACAAGAACACCGGCAGGACCAGCAGCTCTAAGTTTACTACCGGATGCAACAAGTAAACCAGTACCTAACCCAGTAGATAATGACATAATACGCAATTCAGTCTTGGATATACGCTGGTCTTTACTTTCAGCAGAAGTCTTACCGTCTGCTCTATGGAAAGAATCAATAAAATTATTCCATGTTGTTTTTGGTGCTGATGAACTTGATGCTGAGTACATGTCCATGTCCTGCTTTTCAATATTTTTGACCACTGGGGCCTTGTGAACTTCTGATGCCGTTGATGATGAAGACATGATTGAGGTAAAAACTTAACAAGAATGAATACTTATGAGAAGCAATAATATAATTTGAATATTTAACTAAAAGACTGTTTGATTAACCTGATAGGTAGTGCAAAGCAGGATACTTGATTGAATAGTTGAACGTTATCTGATAACAAAGATACAAAAAAAAGAAAATGAAAGGCTAATATGAATAATTATAATAAAGAATGATATGCAATAACAAAAACAAACTTAGAATTGTAAACTGCAAAAATGAAAAAATAGGACAAGCCAAAATAGTTTTCTTTCAACTATGATTATAAAATAGAACAATAAAAAAAAGTTAAAAAAAAAGCCAATGGATCTACATCTGGGGAAAAAGGGGAGAATTAGATATATATATATATAGATTAAAGATGAGAATAGGAATTCACTGAAGTAATAGATTTCATTGAAACTAAAAAAAATTTTCGTGATTGTTTAATGGAAACTATTTTGTGAATTAAAAATTGTACCTCCGAAAAAGATATGTAGAGATAACGTAATAGAATGGAATTACACCTTGTATTATTTTTATCCTTTATACACACACAACATTCACTCACACTAAACAAAAAAGAGAAAAATTTCTTTTAATTTTTTTTTTTTTCTTGACTTCGCTAGTTCTAGTCTAATTCTGGTGTAAGCACCCATCACTTTTTACTCATCTGTCTTGCCCCCCCACCTTCACTTCATACCAATTTCTACTCCACCTCGCCACAATTAGTCCAAAAAATTCAGCTTTCTTCAAATATAATACTGCTATGGAAAGCAATCCTTTGCGAGATGAACCAAAATGATATATATAATTGGTAGATCTTTGAACTAGCCGGTAGCTATATTAATGAGGCTCTCCAACTTTTATAATCAAATAAGCAACATACCCAAGCCTCCTTTCCCTCCACCTACAATTCCATTCTGCTTTTTTTTGTCCTTGTCTTTTTAACCAAATAGTTCCACAAAAGTTTATACCGTTCTTGTAGCGATGTCTAGAACTAGTAGTTCTAAGAGGTTTTGTGTGGACAATCTCTGAAATTTGCCAGTTAAGATTAAAGTGAACTCCGTTTTGATTGGCTTAAACGTGTTTTTGTTAGTAGTAACTGTTTATTTGTTCCTATTGTTTGTGTCTACGATTGCGTTTTGAATCCGAAAATTTTCTTTTTTTTTCTTTTCTTATTTAAGTTTTGCATACTTACGGCGTTTGTGGACCAACAAAATCATGAATTTTGAACAAAATTTCAAGGCAATTTGTAAAATATTCACTTAAAAAACAGGTTATTTTTTTGTCGTCAAGGAGCAAACGGGAAAGGCGATCTATATTCTTCTTCCCCACAGGGTTAATAGAAAGTTCTGTGTGACAATAAATTGGTGGGGTAAATCTAACAACAATAATTGCATATCTTTGCCAAACTTGTTTTCAAAGAAATCCTCAACTCCGAGCTAGCAAGTACCTGGAAAATCAAGTAAAAATAATATCTCTCAATTGAATTCTTTTTCTTGTTTTTCTTTTGTCCCTTGTCTCGCTAAGTATAACTCTTTTCAGAGTCAGCTTAAATAGTATAAAATGATGTATCTTATACAATTATATCATTCTACAAACCACTTTCTGAAAGATAGAGATAAGTCAATACAATAACCAATAAAAACTTATCTTGTTTTTTATTAAAGTATTATCTTCTACTATCTTATCTATATTGTAATTAATTATATTAATTTGTCATCTCAAGTTAGCGGGAATGAACTGATTTTTTTTTAACAAAAAATTTCTGCTGCGAAGAAGTATGTATTTTGTTTGCTTGCTAGGTCACGCGTACGCCAAAAATTTTACTGGAAGAATCAACCTAGTTTCAGAACTGCCATGGCAACTTATATGTAGATATGGAACATTCCTTTTCACACGACATTCCAGTATCCGTAACATAATCATTTTTTGCTTAACAATTGCCAATGTTTTGTTGAGAAGTAAAACGCCCTTAGCATTGCCACAATCAAAAGTAATTTAAAAAAGCGTGTACTCAAGACATATTTTGGTTTAGCGGCAATTTCTTTTGTGTGACATTTGTTAGTTCACGGCATTTCGTAAAACTTAACAAAATAAAGAAAATCTTAAAAACTCTACAACGTTGAATTACATCATGAATTAACACCAATTGTTACATTTCCTCAGTGTTTTAACAATTGAAATAGAAATAAACCTCAAATCCGAAGATAATAAAAAACACCCATGCTTTTTGAAAGTTCTGCATTAAACAATAAAACTGGTTAGTTTAGTTTGCGGTCTCACTGACCGAAATGGTTATGAGATCAAAGTATAGAGCTGGTTTAATTGAAGAAATCAGTAATAATTCCTCATAAAATTTTTTTTTAAAGAAAAAAACTATTAAACAAAATAAATCATAATGACTGCTAAATTATCTTACATCCTTGTCCTCTACCACTTTAATCGAAACAAATAATCAATATTTTTTTCCACAATGGTGCCTTTTCGTATCTCTCTTTATCTTCCAAGTTTTCTAAATGTAATATTTCGGTATCCTTGACAACTCTATCTTTGTTTACATCAATATCTTCTACTTTTTTGTATAATTTCCAATTTTTAGTCCAGAGTTTGTGACCAATGTAACAAATAAGGAAAACTGGTCCACCTAAAAAGTTTTCGAAAAACGAAAGAGCATTTGGTTTGCCATCACCACCCAATGGCCACAAAGAAATCCAGAATTGGGCAACAAGAATAAGACTATTGATAATGATGGAAATATATGAACCCCAGATACCAGTAGGAGAAACATATTCTAAAGTCTTAACATCAATTCCATTAAGCTTCAAAGCAGAACGGAAACGTAAATGGCAAACGCAAATGAACAACCAACACATAACAAACGAAATACCAGATATCGACAACAACCACATAAACACAGTTTCGTGATCTTTGAAAGCAGCAATAAATCCAAAGGCACCAGCTAGTATTGTGATAAACCAGGCTCTTGTAGGTCTTCCCTTCTTATCAATATAATCTAACCATTTAGGTCCTAACCCTTGTTCAGCTAATGATTGGATCAATCTAGGGGAACTGTACATAGCAGCACATGCAACTGAAGTAACAGAAAGTAAAATGACAGTGTTTATAATGTGGGGTATAACTTTAACTCCATTCAATTTGGCAGCAAGAACATAAGGTGACACACTGGAGCCACTACCATGCATCAAGTTATCAGAATCACGAGGCACCAATAATCCAACCAAGGTCAATGATCCAAGGAAAAGAACAATTACTCTGAAATACACCAATTTGGAAGCAGCTCTAATTGCAGTTTTAGGGTGTTTGGTTTCACTTGCAGATAAACTAATGAATTCAGATCCACCTAAACTGAAAGCCCCGGAAACAAACACTGAAGCCAAACCTTTAAAAGAAGTGAAGGCACCTGGGCTGTGATAATATTTCCCACCAATGAATCCATTTGGACCACCACCAACATCAATAATAATTCCAAAAATAATAAACCCTACCAAAAACACAATTTTAATTGAATTCAATGCAGCTTCAGTGACTGCATACACTTTAGCTCCGCCCAAGTTGACCAAAGTAACAATAATGAAAAAAATTGCAACAAATACATCAGCGTGTACAGATGTAGTCCAAAATTTAAAAGTCATAGATACAGTAACAAACTCTAATGCCAAAATACACATCCATTGGAAACCATAATTCCACCCTAAAGCGAATCCAAGACTTTCATCAATAAATTTCCCATAGTATGACTGGAACCCACCTGGTAATCCAGGGTAGGCAATTGCTAATTCAGCTACTGAGTTGACTGTTGGTGCCAACATGACAAGACCAGTGATGGCATAAGCGATAACCATTCCAGCAGGACCAGCTGCTCTAAGTCTACCACCCGTGGCCACAAGCAAACCGGTACCCAACCCAGTGGAAATGGCCATTAATCTTAACTCATTTTTAGAAATTGTTTGTCGTTTATTCTCAGCAGAAGTATTTGATTCTGGTGCTCTTCTAAATGAATCAATAAAACTATCAACAAACCCAAGATGTTGTTTAGAGTTTGTTGTTACAGCTGAACATGAAATATTATCTTGAGCTTTTTCACTTGTGACTATTTGATTATTACTTTTCTCCATAATGTTTTCTTTTCTATTCTTCTGTTGACACTATACTCTAGTAATTGTGGAATTGAAATCAAAAAAAATTGTCCTTATTGTTACAACTTTCAAATTTCATTCCCAACAATTGAACAAATCAAGTGGTTTAAATATTAAATTTTTGAAACAGTAGATCAAGCATCATGAACGTTTGATTATTATATATTGTTGATGCCCCCTCTTTGGTTGGATAAGTTTCTTCTATTATCTTATCTAAACTATAAGTAGTTTCCACACCAAACAAAAAATGAAAAATTTTAAAAGTTTTGCTATCATAAAGTCACCTTTAAGATGATTATGGTTTTTTTTACTGGGCAAAAAAAAAAAATAAAAACTGTTTAGTTTAGCACCAAAAAGGATCTTCTTTCTCCACCTTCTTCTTTTTCTTCTAATCCAATTAATATAATAAGATTATACTTCTTTAGTTCGTGTTTAAGTTTGTTTCTTTTTAATTTTATCATGAAACTCTTAGTATTATACATATGCTGAGATTCTTGTTTCATAGCGGGTTTTAACTATAAAAAACCACCAATATAATTTCACCCTCCGGGAGATTATATATTGCAAGACTATGCCAAGGTTTGTTCTATTTTTAAGTGTGTTAAGATTAAATCTAACCCAACAATAATCCGAGCAAAGAAATGTATTGCAGCTCTTCTCTTTGCTTTGTTATCAAATTCACCATACTTTGTAATTACATATTAGCCGTACACTAAGAAGTAAGATTATGAAAGTTAGGTTGATATCTAGTAGAGTATCAAATCATCAGTTATCACCTGTTTATCTAATCTTAGCGGTACTTTTCTACTGTCTTGGCATTCATCTTTTCTTTTTTATGTTTTATTTTGCAATATCAAAACCAGCAAACTAGAAGTAAAATAAAGTTTGTAATCTTTTATAATATGGGCCGCTTATAATTATAACCGAACATTGATTATTTTATTTTCTCTAAAGTCGGTAAATTCAAGCTTGGAAGAAGTTGATCAGACCTTCTTCCCTTCCTCCAGATGCCCCACTCACAACTATTCCCCCCCCCCCTTCCCCCCCACAACAAGACATCCCAACAAATTAAAAGGCAACTGAAAATAATAGAACAAAGAGATGCTTTGATTGCATAAATACGATGGCATTTGGCAGTAGTGGGGTTGGATTTATTAGAACTTGTGGGGATCAAGCCAATATAGTAGGTACTGTTGTTTTGTACCACTTTCAAAGAAGAAAGAATGCACCCGCTAAGATTTAATTCGTGTAATAATCAAAACTAGAGGAACCACCATAATAGGAAGCATAGGGATGAACAGCTCAAAAATACAGTGGAATATTCATTCTGCAACATATTGAGAAAATGTATAGAAGTTAGTCATTTTGTAGCATTTTCTCGAGTGTTCTACGATATTAAAGAGACCAAGTCATTCAAATTGGAAATGCTTGGTGTCTACTGGTCATGATTTAAAAACTTTATAATTCATTGAATACGTGTTTATGGAAATAATAACCACTTTAGGCTAAAACATTTACCAATAAACTTTTCGAACAAAAAAGAAAGAAATAAAGTTTTCAGTATTTTTTTTTTTCACTTTTCGGTTTGTTCCTTTAGCGGAACTATGCTGAAGCTGCAAAACAAAAAAATAGACCAACAAACAATAAGATTGCCATTCTCTTCTCTTCACCCGCAACTAACTTTAAATCAAGGTCTACACTAAATTAGGTGTATGGACTTTTGATTGCTCGGACTTGTAAGTTCGGCAGTCTCAAGACTATTGTGATGTCACTTTATCAATAAGTAGGTGCTCCGCAATAACTCCACAAATATGTAATTGAATGAAATTCGTTTGCTGAACTAATAAATAATAAAAAGTGAACCTGAACCTATAATGATACGGTCATTTATATTAACCTAGGATTGAATCTCATACTACTGCCACTTGGCATTTATTATTATTCCATAGGTTATACTGAAGTATTAGTTGCAAGGTCGTCATAATTGTACAAGTAGACACGACAACTTGTTCCTAGCTATAAGCACCACCAAATCTACACCAAATTTTGTATTGTTTAAAAAGCAAATCAATACCTTCCAGATAAATCGGTATTCTCTATAACTGATTATATGGATGCACACGTTGAGAATAGTGGCTCTATGGGGAAAACCGAGAAACTACAATTTGTGTGAAGTACATCGCCAGACACGCACTCATAACCGATGACAAAAGAAAAAAAAAAAAATTAAAAACAAGACGCGTTGTTTTACCTTCTTTCAACATCTTTTAGCAACACCACCCATTCAATAACCTTCAATATGGAAGTCACTTCTTTGCCAATTAAACTTCAGCCATCAAACATTAGACCCATAGCATTTCGAATATTGTCTAAAAAACATGGATTAAATATTAATACAGATGCTTTAGCAATTTTAACAGAGACCATCGGCTACAAATTTGGAACTGATTGGAAAAGTGTGAGATCACAACAATTTCTTGAAGAGGTTGCCAAAGTTTGGAAAATCGAAGATCGGGGACTATTTATTGATGGCGATGGGTTAAAACAAGTTTTGAAGGATATGAATTCCAAAAGCAGCAATGATACAAAAAGAGCTCATCGAACTGACACCCTAGTTGATATCACTAATGATGGTAACCAAAATCATACTCATAGCCACCAGGATAAGCAAATAAGTTTTGAAGATAAAAATATGGAACATGAAGAAAGAGATGATGTACCAATCAACTGGCAAGATTATTTCAAAGTTGTATCTCCCAATAACCAACCTACTAGTATATTCGACAAAACAAGAAAACAATTTGACATAGTATTTAAAAATAATGATGACAAGGATAAGAAAGCCAAGCGTGGCGGGAAACTTGAGTCAATTGTGGCAGAGTTAGTAAAAAATTTGCCTGCATCTATTGAATCATTCAATAATCGATACTATCTCTTAAGTGATCGATTATCGAGAAACGAAAATTTTCAAAAAAAATCATTAATCAGTCTATCAGCGTTAAATTCTTTCAAAGAAGGAAAAACAGATAGTATAACTGGTCATGAAATTAGTTTAATCAAAAATATGTTGGGTCGAGATGGTCAAAAATTTTTGATATTCGGTTTGCTCAGTAAAAATGCAAACGATGAATACACATTGGAAGATGAAACAGACCACATTGAATTAAACTTATCTCAAGCTTTTAAATCTCAAGGATTGTTTTATTGTCCCGGAATGTTTCTATTAGTGGAAGGTATTTATTCTGCAAGTGGGGGTAATTCCAACCAGGATCATGGTTATATCGGAGGATGTTTTTATGTTAGTAATATCGGGCACCCACCAAGTGAACGAAGAGAGACAAGCTTAGATGTTTATGGGAATTTGGATTTTTTAGGGATGCATAGACAAATTGCACCTGTGACAGGTGAAAAAATCACCAAAATATCTAAAAAGTTTAAGAAGAGATTGGTTCTAATCGAAAAGACCTTGTATAATCATAAACTTATTTTTGTGGGTACCGATTTATACTTGGATGATTTCAAAGTTTTGGATGGGTTGCGAAAGTTTTTCCAAAAATTAGAAAATTCAATTATTGAATCAATCGAGGACGAAGAAGGGCAAATGGCCGAAGGAACCAATATACCACTTGCTTTAGTTTTCACAGGGTCATTTGTGTCAAAACCTTTATCAGTTACAAATTCATCAGTGACCAACATCACCAATTCAGAATCATACAAGAGCAATTTTGATAATTTCACAACAATCGTGAGCAAATACCCAAACATTGTATCTCGCTGCAAAATAATATTGATTCCAGGTAAAAATGATCCTTGGCAATCTACTTATTCATTGGGATCATCTAGCTTAAACTATTTTCCTCAGTCGTCTATTCCAAAAGTGTTTATCAATCGATTGGAAAAATTATTGCCCAAGGGAAATTTAGTAGTTTCATGGAATCCCACAAGAATAAATTACTTGTCACAAGAGTTGGTAGTATTCAAAGACGAATTGATGACCAAATTGAAACGAAATGACATTATTTTCCCTCGTGATATTCAAGAACAAGAAGAGTTGATTGCACAAGATGACCAAAGAACTAACGAGGAGAGAATCAATAATTTAATCCAGAATAAAAATACTCATTTGCCTTCAAAAATCAAACAGGCAAGAAAACTAGTGAAAACCATTTTGGATCAAGGAAATTTACAACCATTCTTGAAGAACCTAAAATTAATCAACTTGGCTTATGATTATAGTTTAAGAATTGAACCATTGCCCAGTGTAATTATTTTGAACGATTCAAGTTTCGACAATTTTGAAGTGACTTATAATGGTTGCAAAGTGGTTAACATTACTTCAGTTGTCAGCTTGAATAATAGAAAATTCAATTATGTTGAATATTATCCAGGAACTAAAAGATTTGAATTTAAGGATTTGTATTTCTAAATAGTTAATACTAGAAAGTAATTTGTATTAAGAAGTAGGTCATTCTAGCAGTTATCGTGAATACCGTTGTGTATTTTGTTTGGTAGCACTGCATATCGTGATATATCCTATATACAGGAATTTTTCTTGGTGTTGTTCAGCTTTGATTCTAATTTTTTTTTATCCTTTCTTTTCAATTTTAAACGAGGATTATTCATACACCAAAATTCAACCCCAATTGATAAACCATATTACTTGATCTCAGTATCTGCAAAAATTTTTGATTAGAAAACAATGTCCAATTTACCGCCAGATGAAAAAGTTATTCTATTTGATAAATCCAAACATGTGCAATATATAGTGGAACAGGAATCGCATCGATCCTTTGAATATTGGTTGAGTGAGCATTTACGAATGAATGGATTATACTGGGGGGTGACTGCCTTGATCACAATGAATGAACTATCAGCATTGGCCCAACAAGATGTGATTGATTATATTATGTTATGTTGGGATGATAAAACAGGTGCATTTGGATCATTTCCAAAACATGATGGTCATATATTGTCAACATTGTCAGCATTACAAGTGTTAAAGATTTACGATCAAGAATTAACTGTGTTAAACAACAACAATGAATCTTTGAATGGCAACAAACGTGAAAGATTGATAAAATTTATTACTGGGTTACAATTGCCTGATGGTAGTTTCCAAGGAGATAAGTATGGTGAAGTAGACACTAGATTTGTCTATACTGCAGTCTCATCCTTGTCGTTATTGAATGCGTTAACAGACTCCATTGCTGATACAGCAAGTGCATTCATTATGCAATGTTTTAACTTTGATGGTGGGTTTGGATTGATTCCCGGGTCCGAGAGTCATGCTGCACAAGTGTTCACGTGTGTGGGGGCATTGGCCATCATGAATAAGTTGGATTTACTAGATGTGGAAAATAAGAAGGTCAAGTTAATTGATTGGTTAACTGAACGACAAGTGTTACCTAGTGGAGGGTTTAATGGGCGTCCAGAGAAATTGCCCGACGTATGCTATAGTTGGTGGGTGTTGTCCTCATTGTCAATTCTAAAACGCAAGAATTGGGTTGATTTGAAGATTTTAGAGAATTTCATATTGACTTGTCAGGATTTGGAGAACGGCGGATTCAGTGACCGCCCTGGTAATCAAACAGATGTATATCATACATGTTTTGCCATTGCTGGGCTAAGTTTAATTGATTACAAGAAATACGGATTTAAAGAGATTGATCCTGTTTATTGTATGCCTGTGGAAGTGACATCTAAATTTGTACGTAGGCTGGCTTGATTGGAACAAATAATGGGCTGTTACTTTTGTAGGGCATTATGGAAGAGGGTTTGGAGATTTGTAAAATAACAGCTTAGCCATGCATTGTGGGCAGAAACTAAATATAGATTTCAAAGAATAGTCTCTTTCTATTGCTTGTTTGCAAGTCTGTATTGTAGAAATAATATAGTAATCAGTCAAGTTCTGCTATAAGAACTTTTACCTAGGCTCTTAACCCCTTTCAATTCAAACCCAAATCAATCTTCTGTAATCTTTAATTTTAATTTTCTTTGTTAATTCGGAAATTGCTTAGGTATTTTTGCAAATTGGCAATGAGTGTGAAAAGTGGGTGGTGGTTTGATTGTTTTCAGACACTCGACAAGAGTTTCCCTAGCAAAACCGACGACATAAGTATGAAAAAGTTGTCCAGGCAATTTCCTATTGTTTGCCTAATTTAGCCAAACCAACACCCCTCAAATCTGAAAGAGATGTAGGAAATTCATAGCGGCAAATTGATTTCAATTATTTAACACAAAAAACAACACCAATACGTATTATTTTACATGCATCAGGCACGCATATACGTTCATTTGTGTTTTGTAATATACAATAGAAATTCATGATTGGATTTATAATACCTAAAAAAATGACAAGATGTTCTAGAACATCATTTTACAACTATATACAAGAGAAATTCCAGAAGAAAATTCCAATAGGCAACCCGTGGCTAGTTTGCTGTTGTTGGTGTTGTGATGGTAACTTCATATTAAGTATATTTGTAGAACTGTAAGGTTTTGTGATTGGAAATGAAAAAAAAAAAAAGCATCAAACCCTTCCAATTTTAGAATGCATTTAGACGAAAAGTGTTGTTTGCCGAGAAGTTTTATTCCAACATTTTATTTGTGGAAGTACTTCTAACTCACTTAAAATCTAACTGAAACCTATTAAAAGTGTATGCTATCATTGCTATTATTTGTTTTCAAAAATTTCCAATATTTTAGTGGCAGTTAGTTGCAGACAAGGTCAAGAAATAGTTTCCCATGTAAAAAGGGAAGGTTTATGAGAAAAAAGACGAAACTTGAAACTGTGTTATCCTAAGTGGATATTAAATTACTACCAACCATTAAATTGCTCTCACCTAACAACACGAAATTCAGGAATGCATTTGTTTACCTTTAAAAAAAAAAAAATAAATAGCCTGTTCCCGTTTTGAAGTTTGAGTCTTGGGCATTAAAAATTTCAAACACACAAAAATAGGCTCAACATTCGATTGTTTACAATTGTGTAACATTTATGTACTGATGTACTAAAAACCGTGGAGAAGAGGATTAACAACAACACTTCGTAACAATAAGACCATTGAGCCCTAGAGCTAAGAAAAAAAAAGGATTTCGGGGTTTATTTATCGCAAAAAGTGGAATTATAAACGGAACTAGCAAAAAAAAGGGATGTGGATAAATAATTTCTCCGTATACGTCCAACTGGAATAGGGATACTAAAAATAACGACAGAATTTTAGTAAAGACTTTTTAAAGTTCACTTAGTCTTCCATTATTTGGCAAATGTTTATGGTTATTGGTAATGTATTTGTCATCTAAAATTGGAAGCTAAAACTATACAAGCAAAACAAGCACCTGACATCTAATATTTCTATTAAACTACAACCAAATAATGCTATTGGTGCATCAAATACGTTAGTAAAGCCTGACTTAAGGCAAAAAAAAAATAATATACCAAAACAAACCCTTTTCCAGTTGTTATTATTAAAAGTATTTTTGTGTAGACTCATTTCCCTTTTTCCATCGTCAATGTACTTTTTTTATTATTTTGGGTGCATGGTTAGTAACTTTAGTAGTTAAGCCATGTATTATCGTTCGACATTTTAGTTAGGATTTTTAAAAATTGGACGAGTTTGAAACAAAACCGTGGAAATTAACTTCCTTAATCGTGTAATAAGGTTTTGTGTCTTGCTGCAAAAAGCCACCCTGAGCATTTTTTCCAAGGCGGTGCAATTTACAACTATAGCCACATTTTAGTTAGATACATTTCTTCATAATTTGTTTTTGTGCACCTTTATTTTTCAGAATTTTCAAGATAGTATTAGCGAGTATCACCCCATATTGGAATGAAACGATGGAAAAATTTTAATTATTCCAAGCAATTAAAAGAAATTTAACAAAGTGTCAAATTGATGGTTATGCTGATCAATTAATAGAATAAAAAGCACAAAACTTTGTTTACTTAGGTAATAAATTAAGCCGAACACCTATTTAATTTACTAAACTCACCTCAGTTTTGCTTTAACTACATCAGTAGTTTTGTTTTTTTTTTTTCTTGGTGAACCTTCCTAGAAATATTACTTTTACTGTTGTAGTTTGAATTTCTTTTTATTCTCTGTTGTTGACTTTGTGTGAACAATTATGCAACAGTCGGCCTTCAATTCTTTTAGAAATGCGTATTTCAGTTCTACGAAATTAAATATCCAGACGAATCATATTATTTTGAGCAAACAGGCTTAATAAGAATTGAATCTTGACTATTATTATTATTGATCTTTTGTTTTGAACGTGTTCTGATTGTTTTATATTGTAGAGAAATAATATATCAAAATGAGATTGGCAAAAAGAAGAAGTTGAAGGAGACAGGAATTCCATCATTTATTTGATTTACAACCAAGTTGCCCCTACACGACCAGTGGATTTTTTTTGATGTGAGGCTGAATGGAACATATTTTCAATATGAGGAAATTATTAACGTAAAGCGGACGAGTCTCATCCTGAGGCAAAAAGTAATACAAACATGCATATTATTTCTAGGTAAAACTTTCCCTAGTACTTTGTACTCTAAATCCCAAATAAGAAGTGTTGCGTTCATGTTTTTTTTTTTTCTTTCGTCTAGACGATGTCGTTCGGTACCAATTTCATATTTTCTACAGTTAACTCTCCAGCAAAATGTGGAATTATTTTATCGTCGTCTTGTTTTTGTTGCCCCTATTTCTGTATTGAGGTGTTTAGAATTTTATGTAGTATTAATAGATAACTAAGTAGATTTTTCGTTAGTAAAGTTTAGTGACCACGAAAATATATATGGAAATCTCAAAAAATAGAAATTATTATTGTAGCTGCTCAAATCGAAGAAAAGGCATATTATAAAACTTTAATAATGACAGCTTCTAACCCTTTTTAATAGTAATGATATAATTATAGTTTATAACTCTGCTGATACGGTTTCGTGATGTCATTACTGTGTTTATAAATTTAAGAGAAAACTAATGATAAACTGCTAAGTATTTGTACCACTTTTTATTTAATTCCGCTATTAAAAGTATGGGAAATACACTAAAGCATTCTCTCCTCTTGTACATACGAACAATATCCAGAACTGTGCTTTTTGACTCTTTCCCCTCTTGCCAAACATTCAAGATTGTCTGATGCTACAGGTCAGCACGTTTTGTTGTTTATTACTCATTGACAAAAGAAAGTTAAACGGTAGAGGCGTAAACTGGCAGATACCAAACTTCTTCAAGTTTACACTAAGAAATTTTCCCTACTAGTTACTAAAAAGCATTGTTAAAAACTTTAATTTATCTGATTTTGATCACCAGATTTGTTGGAAACACAATGATCACACATAATAAACAGCTTTAAGTTTGATTCTTAAACTTTTGGCAACAATTTGAGAGTAAAAAAATATCTGGAAACTTTCAGCCCTGGAAAGGATTCTGTATTCTACAATAATAGTAAAGGAAAACCTTTTTAATGTGTTTTTAATTGGAGAATAGGGGCAAAACGACAAACAGCACCACACTTGCAGTTCTTATTTTTTGTTTACCAGAAGCTGCTTTTGTTTGTTGTAATATCTCTATTGGTAGTATTGTAGAGAACTGATATTTTATTAAAGTATGCTCTAATTCACAATCCCCTATTTTATTCTTCTACTAAAGTGTTCGTATAACACACATTTATTGGTGTTTTCTCTTCAAGTGTTTAAACCTCATGTGAGAAAATTCTGCTAAGTAAAAAAACAACACTTATTACTCTTTAGAGTGTCACTATTCTACTTTACATGTAAGTTGAAACAATAAACTAAACATATATTGAAATAACAAACTAAACACATATATTGAAATAACAAACTAAACATAAATTTGATCTAAACTACAACTAAACATCTAAAAAAAAATTCAATTTAACAAATTTCTGATATTTGAAATTTTGGAAGCTTTTCCACTATTTTGACTTTGAGAACCGTCAGTGCTTCTTGCTACTCTTCCTGTCACATTCCCTTCAGCTCTTTGAGTACTGCGATTACCCCGAGGTCTACCACTACTTCTAGTACTAGCTCTGCCACCTCTTGTATTAGTTTCTGGTCCTGTTGGTGGTACTGGTCCACCTCTATTATTAGCATTGTTAACAACAGCTTCAGCAACAAAAGTATTTGTGAATGATCTACTAGCAACACGTTGGGTATTACCACTACCCATTACTGCACCACTGGCATTGGAACCACGAGAAGTTACCGTCGATGATTGTATTGCTAATAACTGTGATACTGGTGGCAATATATTTCCCTGTTGTTCTTGTGTTTGTTGGTGTTTTATTGGAGGGGGGAAAGATGATTGTTGCTTCACTACCGGTTTCTGGTTCGATGATTGTTTAGAACGTGAAGTAGATTTCTCAGCAGCTCTCTCAGGCAGTGATAACACATTTACATACTCTGTCCTTAACCTCTCTGGCTCTCTTCCATTATCCAAAGTTCGTTGTCTTAATTTCTCCACCGCTATGTTCAGTCCTGTGAATGCCTCGAACATTGTACGTGTTGCTTTTGGAACCTGTTCTTGTCCTTTTGGAAGTCGTTGCTTTTCTTGTTTATTTGACCGTGTTGATTTTGGTGTCTGAACATGAGGCTGTTGATACGTAGGTGCTGACTGCATATAAGGTTGTTGATTTTGCCTTTGTTGCACTTGTTGGTAATGGTGTTGATATGACAGTCCTTCTTGCGGTGCTTGCTCATACAATTGTTGTGGATATTGTTGTTTGCATGCTATTGTTGGTTGAGCATAAACTTGTCGTGGTGGTGGAGCATAAACTTGTTGTGGTGGTAGAGCATAGACCTTTTGTTGTGGTGGTGGTTGATTATATTGCGGTGTTTGTGAGTATTGACGCTGTTGTGAAGGTGGTCGATTCTGATATTGGTAACACCGTGGCACCTGCATTTGCAATTGAGCTTGCTGTTGCTGTTGCTGTTGCTGTGAAAGTTGTGTTTGTGGTTGCAGCAGTGGTGGTGGTACTGTTTGTACTTGTTGCACTGGTGGGACTGGCTGCTGCTGCAATGGCATTGTTGGTGGGGACTGCTGCAACGGTTGATGACGTTGTTGCTGTTGTTGTTGTTGTGGTGGTTGCATTTGCATCAGTTGTTGCTGTTTTACTGCAGAAGGTGCAGTTCGTTGTTGAGGTTGAGGTTGAGGTGGAAGTGGTAGTTCTTGTTGTTGCTGATTTTGTTTTTGTGATACTTGTAATGGTACTGATGATGTTGGTACCGATGGTTGTTTTTGTTGTTGTTGTTGTTGTGGTGGTGGTGATCTTTTCTGCAGAGGTTCATGAGAATTAGTTTGATGAACCATTTGCTGTTGCAGTTGAGCCAGATATTGCTGAGGTTTGTGTGTTTCAGAGTTAGTTAATATCTGCTGTGGATGTTTTTGGGATTGTTGAGTATTTGTAGAATGTACTTTATTTTGCAGACCCGTTAATGATGTTTTGTTGGATTTATCTGGAGTAAATTTGATTCTTCCAAGTACAGGTTTAGCATGGGTATTCTTTTGCAACACTCTGATATTCATAATTAGTTCATTGTTTGGCAATTGTCTTGGTTGTTGGCTTGTTGAATTTGATTCACCCGTGTTATTTGTTTCATTATTTGATTGTTCTAAACGGTAACTCAAAATTTCCCAAATTCTTTGCTTTAGTTCAGCATTTGATTCAGCAGTTGGTTCAGCACCTGATTCAGCACCTGATTCAGCATTTGGTTCAGCACCTGATTCAACATTTGATTCTGTAGTTGATTCTGCACTTGGTTCAGCATTTGGTTCAGCACCTGATTCAGCATTTGATTCTGTAGTTGATTCTGTACTCAGTTCTGCATTTGGTTCTGCACTTGATTCTGTATGTTGTCTTTTATTTGACTCTTCCCTTTCTTGCGCTTCCTCGAGCTCTCTCTTACGACTATTTTCCAACAGCCTCTTCCGCATTTCCTCTATGGTGGTTACAAACATGTCTGTTGTTCTTTTAGACCTTCTCGCTAACAGGAAATACTTTCTAAGTAGAGAAGCTCCATTTCTGTGATTACGAGCAGCATTTTTAAGTATCTGAAACACATAAATAAGTTTCTGATATCTCTCTGGATTTAGGGTAAAATTAAAATCGCGGTAAAATGGATATCCCATAAGACGGCCAACTTTTTCTTGTGGTAATAATAATCCCAGAGGAATATTTCGAATTCCTGGTTGTATGGGACTTAAAGGAGCAGGAGTTTCAGTTGATGTGTTTGACGCCCTGGGTGATGGCGTATTCAGTTCTTGTTGTGTATTCAGCTCTTGTTGTGTATTCAGTTCTTGTTGTGGTAGTTGACTCTGGTCTTCACTTTGGTCTTGATTTTGTACTGAATTTGATTGTGAGGAACTAGGTTCTGTGGGATTGTTTTCCTGTGAACTACCCTCTTCTGGTTCAGGATTTGTTGAGTCCTCACCTGAAAGTGGGGGGTAAACCATATAGAGCTTGGATCTGGGAGTCTTACGAGGACGGCCTGTTCCGTTTCTAATGTTGGATGTGTTAAATTGTCTTCTTTCCATGTTGAAATCCAAACGAGAATGATGAAGTTGTAGTTAATTGTAGTATGAAAAAAAAAGCAAAATGATAATAAACTGTTAGACAAGCAGCAAACAAAATTGAAAATGAAAGTGAAAGTTAAAGCTAATAATGTAAACTTGAAGCAGATGTTAATAAAGCAGCAATATCAAGCTTAAGATGTAATGGAGTTGTTGATATAAGAAGAATGATTAAAAGAAAAAGAAAGAGAAAAAGGAAAAGAAAAAAAAAAAAATTAAGATCAAAATCTTCAGGGAATTCTGTCTATTTATATACCCAAAAAAAAGTATAACTTCTGAAAAGATTGAGATTGTCGTAGTTACATTTACTACTAAATTGTTGTTAGGACAAAAGGAGAAACCCTGTTTGAGCTAATACAAATCAGCTCATAAAATGCAGACTCGTTATACATGGATGTATGCGTATTTACAAGTGACTGATGAAAAAAAAAAATTTAACCAGGGTGAAAGAAAAGAAAGGAAATTAGAAACGAAATATCATCGAAGTCAGAAATTGTATGTTTATCTGCAGAGGTTATTACATCTGTATAAACTATGCATATACAGCCAAAACTAAATTATGTAGGCTCATAACCACCAAGAAAATGACTGCAAAAACACAAAATGCAAGAACAGAAAAAAATAATATTTTTTCCGTTGTGCAGCAAAAAAAAAATGGAACTTAGTTACAGATTATTAAATTACACAAACCTTCCTTGTAATCTGCCCACCCTCCCTCCTTCAAAAAAAAAGAGAAGCTTTCACTTGCATACGTGAAAGGTCGTGTCTATGATAATTCTAGACTCTTGGTATAAGAAAGAAACAACTTAATACAAATACACGTAGTGTCTTTGTATGTTTTTTTGTCTGTCTTTGATAATACAATACTAAAAGAATTGTTTGTTTTTGTTTTTTACAAGTGGCGATCGTGAGGGTAAACAATTCAAAGGGGGTGAGATAGCTTTGCAATTGGGATACATGTATTAAAATCAAAAGAGGAAATCTTTATTTCCTGAGAGTAGTTTGTTTGTTTGTTGTTATTGTAGTTGTCGTGAAATAAGATACAACTAATACCGAACAATTGATTCCCAAATAAAAGGGGTTTTAAAACTCTTAAGAAAATCTACAGTTACTATTTCTTGACGAATAAGCTATTTGGTGTTAGCGTATATGTATCAAATGGGTTGATTTATACCACAAGTGCTCAATAACTATCGCAGACATATTGCCATTTTTAGCCGAACAGAGTGTCTCCTTATTTTTTGAAAAATTACAAGTAGCCTCTGCTAGCAATACATCAGCATATAGAATGAAGTAGAAATTTAGAAAAGCCTCGTTAAAAAATACATGCCAATATTCTGGATTGTTGTTGTTATTGGAATTGTTGTGGTTGTGCTTGATTTTTTGTAATTTAGTTTTATTTGGATATTTTTGGCAGTTATTCATAGGGAAATATTATTTTTCCGATGTGTGAGCATATTAACAACAACAAATACTAACTTGTTGGCAATTGACAATGAAACCACTTTTTATTAACATGCATGTGTTGTTTACATTATATGATACCGTAAACAATAACATAAAAAAAAGGTAATTATTAGAAGAACCAATGTATACATCGTATTTAAGTTGCCACCAGAAATTTAATGCTTGCTAGGGAGGGTAAAGATGCCAAAATAATTCACATTTAACCATTTCAAATGGTCAACTTCTGACGAAAATAGAGAAAAGTTAGTTTGAATCTGTGGCCTCCCAACCACAAACATAATACTGATACCAGTACAACACTCTATCCAAAACAAAGTTGAATCCTACTTTCCATGTAAACAATCGTTTCTGCATCTGGGCTTCAAATGCAACAGAGTGTTAAACATGAATTTCAAAATACCTAAACATACAAGATTTGAACTCTTAAAGCTCAGTTTACACGAATTACAACGTATAATACTCATAACACTCTGTGTTAATCTATATGCAACTTAATAAATAATCTGTCTTCCAAAATTGAAACAAAGAAAAAAAAAAGTGACTTGCTAGCCTTTTACCAGTTCGATTTGACTCCCTCCCTTTTATATTTTTAGACGATAATCTACTCAATGCAAACACAACCTCATCTCTTATTCTTACTTTGTTGTTTATTAGCCTTCTAAATTGACTTAAAATTTTCTATAATATTGACTCCGGCAAATCTTCTTCTTAAAAACATTACCAATTGTATTCAGTTGATCTTCATTAATACCCAAAGCTGATTCGACAATCTGATATAACCAATAAATGAAAGTGTTGGTATGGTAATGTTCAGTTCGTAAGAACACGACAAATGGAAGTTGCCAGAAAGATCT
>OBUW01000049.1_pt1 | contig 97651 bp, 52 predicted proteins | sample 1475761 | NCBI WGS metagenome assembly OBUW01 (sample SAMEA2579908, study PRJEB22360) | human gut metagenome | biome: human gut; feature: human-associated habitat; material: faeces | place: Denmark | collected 2008/2010
GTTTCAATTGTCCGCCTTTACAAAAAAAAATTCAAACAGTACACAAAACAAACTTACAACAATGCAGGATTGGTAAAATCAACTTTGTGATACATTTTGTTTAATTTGCTATTGTTAAATTTAAGTAGAACAAAAACAAAACAACAATAACAAATTAAATTAAGAAAATTTTTTTATTTTATTTTTTTTCTCTCATTACTCAAACGGAAGAACGAGAGAGGGGGAATCAAGGCAGCCAGGCGGGAGGGGGAGGAAAAAGAAAGAAAAGGAAAGAATTTACCCGAGTTACTTCCATCTAAGTTCACTAATTAATTTTTCTTTTATTCAAATTTGCTACCATCTACAAACAGAATAATAACCGCCAATACCATTTCATGGCAATCATATTCTGTTACTCTATGGTTATTGTAAGAAAATACTCATTCTAAGCAATCCAGTTCAAGTTATTTTGACTTTACACAGTAACCAAATCACAATAACTGTGAACTTTCGCGACTAAACAATCTGAAACATCGAGTTACAAAAGACGATTTTACTTGTAGTTGTCGACAAAGAGATACTTACGAACTCTTGACAATTTCCTTTGTTTTACCTTTTATCAGGTCCTCAACAGGGTTGACATTGCCAAAATATGCCCAGATGAAATTATCTTAGTCTAGTAAAGGAAAGAAAAAATAATCAAACTCATGTTGTTTAACTTCTTGGTGTAGTGGATTGGTTGGTTGGAAAGAAAAACTTTGTTGCAGCAATGGAATCAGATCATAAAAGATAAAATAAGCAAAAGAAATCGTTACAGAACCCAACACAAATATGTATTCTAGTTAACTCCATTTTTTTTTGTTTCGTTTTACTAAATTTCTTAGTCTGGTGGTGCATTTAATGAGTTTCCTGTTCCCTTTTGTTGCAATTATTTGTTAGAAATATAGTTTTTAGTTTTAAAGTTTGTTTCGTATCCTAAGGCGTCTTGCTGCCAATTTTTTTTTTTATTCCAAACAAAATCTTCGGTTAGCAAGGTAATAAACTCAAAGTTTATACTTTTCATCAAAATGGCCAACGCTTAAACTTTAATAATTTACACCTGGACATCTCTCCAAATTCTTGGTATATGGAACCATATTTTCAATTCTTGCTTTTCGTTTTTGCTGTTAATGTTGGAATGTAATTGCTCTCTCATATTCATAGTCTTAATGTAATAGGGATTAACTACAATAAAAATTTTAATCTGGACTAAAATATTAGTCTTTTACCCATCACAGCAATTATAGAAAATAAGAGCGCAAGATTTTTCTTTTTTCTATTAGTTTTTGCTCGGAACGGTACAAGGAATTGTCGGATGCATTCATTAACTATTATCGTATTATTTGTCGTTCAATACAAAAGTAACAAAAAGGAAAGGCTACTCTGGAACTCCTTAATCCACATACACACATACACTTGCATATAAACGACATCCATGCTAGACTTATTCTAGACACCAACTTGCACCAACCCTGTCAAAATCAAACTCTATAACGATGTGTCATTCATGAAAATACTAAATGGTATTAGATGAAGCTCACAATTAATTAAAAACTAAAGGTGGGGTTAACTGGGTAGATCATCAATTTTTTTGTTTCTCAAAAATTTACGGTATAGCGGTTTTGCTAATACATTCAGGATTTACACTATTGTATGCAAGTTATTGTTGTCGGCACTGTTGGTACTTTGACCAAAACTAGCAATACATTAAGTGTCTACGAAAAAAAAAAGACATCAGATAAGTTTTAGTGTTATGTATGATTGACAAATTGTTGCAATTTCTTTCTTTTCTTTCATTCTCTGTTCCCCTCAATACTCCATTTGCTGGTGCACCAAAGTGCTCTTTCTGTATGTTATTGCGAAATATTGCATTTGCTTGCATTCCTTTAATTATAATAGTAAAAAATTGCCCCTCTATGTAGGGTCAACAATTTGGTAGGTTGACGTGTTTGTGTGTTAATAAACTCACCCACGAGCTAGTTAATGAAAACTCCTTACTGAAACGAGTAGCTTAAATGCATTTGTTCATAATAATTAATTCATTCACAAACCCACAGATCAGTTACCATTTAACAAGAATAATGAATTGCATGATTTCAGGTACACTATACAATTTAGTTATATTCTTTGTTCTTCCTTTAGTCTAGTGTTAACATTATCGACATTGTTATATTTGAATTGTTAAGAACAATTAGAGCCACAATGATATAGCAATTCTACACATCCTTTTGATTGATTACTTTATAAAAGCAACTTCCAATAAGAAGTTATATGTAAACCAGATGAAACAAAGAAATTGAAGGAGGTTTTAGTTGTCTATAATATGTAGGATGTTCAAGCATTGTTTCAGCCACCACTATAGTAAATATTATTTTTTATAAGCTTTGTTACCCCTGATTTGGATCAACTAAAAATTCAAAAAAATATAAAAAATTTGCCATTCATACACACACACATTCTTATCTGTACACTGAAATACACTAAATTTCCTAATCTATACAATTAAATTTGCTCCAGTTGGTATTGAAACATGATTTTTTAAGCGTGTTAGAGGAACCTCTTCTTTCTTTTATACAGTATTTACATAGTTAGCGTTTTGTGTGATTCTATAGAATTTCAATGTACGCAAATGCCTGAAAATTTCAGGTACGTGTCTCACAGAATTTGAAGTCAACGAGAATTCAACTGTTGCAACTACACAACTACAAAGCAAACTAACAAAATTTCATAGAATACGTATCATTAGCAATAACTTATCAAAAAGATCATGTTTCAATAAGATTTTGTAGTATCTATTGTAGTAGTGAATTGCAACAAGACATGCAGCTTGGGCAGTCGGTTTTTTCTCTTTTTCTTTTTCTTTTTTTTTGTCCCCGTTTATTTCTTGACACTCTTACAGATACATACGAGTTATTCAAGAGCCCAGAAAAAACACAAAATCAACTGACTAGCGCTTATAAAATTGATTGAAACATGTTTTCGTCTAAAAAATGGGTATACATTATCAAGTTTCCCACTTCTTTTTTTTCTTTTAGTAGTATAATTTTGAATTCTGAAGTGGCTAATGATCGCCATGTCCTGTCTAATATGGGTACAACTACATGTAAAATGCCAGAATATACTGAAAGAAATTGTCATTTCAACATAACAGAATGTTATTAACGACTCTTAACAAAAAGAAAAGATTCCTTCACAACTTCCAATTTCTTTCCAATTTCTTACATTCCACACGTGCAGTTCTGTATTACACACGACCCGGTCTTTCTTGAATCATAACCCAGATTAAACTATTTTCTCCTTGCATATTACATTCTAATTCAATACAAGGAATTTGGGATGTAGTAGTAGACGATGAATCAACTTCTATTCTAGTTTTCTAGTTCTATATATACATGTACTATGCCAAAATCAGGGTTAAGGTCATAATCTTATTACTACTATTTTGTGTCTTACGTGATTAAGGTTTCTTCTTCGTCTGAGCTATTTCACTCATCAACTTGATACACCTCTCAACATTCTCTCCCTTTGGAGCACAAACAGGTACAATCTTCCATTCGCTATGATTATGTTCAATGTAATCACGGAGCACCTTGAAATTAGCACCTTCAGAGCTTAAGTCAGCTTTTGTAGCAACCACCAATACATTTTTATCTTTCATACGACGAGGACCCACTTCTTCTAATAAGATTTTCAAATCATCGACTGGATTTGCCGACTCCAACGAAACAACAAACACCAATCCTCCTGAACGCTCAATGTGTCGCAAGAAATCCAAACCCATTCCTTTATTCTGGGATGCACCTTTTATAATACCTGGAATATCAGCCACAGTGAATGGGTCCTTATCAATCCTTGTAAAGATTGTCCCCACAGTAGGTTGCAAAGTAGTAAATTCCCAATGACCAACCCTTGGTCGAGCTTTTGAAATTGCTCTCAACAAAGAAGATTTGCCGGCATTAGGTAATCCCACCAACCCCAAATCAGCAATTAGCTTCAATTCCAACAAAAAGTTAGCAGTAATTCCTGGTCTCCCCATTTTACAAAACCTTGGTCCTTTGATTTCTTTAGTCAAAAAATGCATATTACCAAGTCCTCCCTTACCACCACGTAACAATAATAGAGGCTTCTGCGTAACTTGATTACAATCTAAGCCGACAATGGGGAACCTATCATTATAACTTTCTTCAAATAGTAATTCCTCATCATAACCAGTAACTTTTTCATTCAAATCTTGGAAAAAATCCTTGTCTCTAAAATATTCTTCATCATGCTCTTTAAATATCCATCCTTCGCCAGGACGGTATCCTCCACGATTCAACTGAATAAAATCACGATCATCAATATCAAATTCCATGAAAACATCATTTAATGCGTCACCTTCTCTTTGACTAACGAATTTTTTAAAATCTTGAGGATCTGGTATCCATCGAACTATTGTCCCCAACGGGATATCAATAATTATATCATCTCCACTTTTCCCATCCAATTGTGATCCTTTACCTGGCTGTCCACCTTTAGCTACATATCTCTTTTGTAATCCATGTAAACTAGTGATATTTTTATCAACAACATTCAAATAAATACTACCACCATTGCCTCCATCACCTCCGTCCGGTGGTCCCATTGGTTTGAAATTATCCTTGAAAAATGAAACACATCCATTACCACCATTCCCACTGGTCAATTTAATCAATTTTAAATCAATAAATTTTTTGTTCTCAACTTTTGCAGCACGTTTAGCTTTAAGAACAGTTAGGTTCAGGTAGAATACATGATGTGAATGATGAGTATTACCAAAGAAATAATCTGCAATGGATGTAGTGGCAGTGGTTAGACCCGTAGTTAAATCACGAGATAGCTCGGTTATTTTGATCATTGGAATATCAGAATTTTCCAAGGTTTCATCTTGTGGTTTATTGTAGTTGGTTGGATAAACGGTTCGTTCGTAAGATTCTGGCGATGTTGGTTTAGTGGTGTGGATTTTGAAATTTTTGGGCTGGTTTAAAGTGTTCAGGGAACTCGATTGTAACAGCTTAGCCGTGTCTAGTAGTTCATTACGCAAAGTAGTCGATATTGAAAAACTCCGATATAGCCTTGGAATCATTGTTAATAATTATTGTTGGAATAGATGAGTTTGGTTTGTAAGAGTGATTTTCAGTGATTTTTTTTTTTTTTCACTTGAACTCCTAGTAAGTTCTATATTGGTTTGCTTTTTCGAAAAGATGATTGTAGAAGTTGCAAAAACCACCACCCAAATATAAACCGGAAAGACCGAAGCAGTTCATGTACTTAGTTCAAACTAATTTATTTGGCTTTGCAGAATTAGCTACATAACAACTAATGTTTCAACCTTATATAGTATGTAAAAACATGATGCCCATTTTGTAGCTGCCACCGAGAGAAATATCCCCAAACTATCCCTGACCAAGAATATCATTACAAAATAACATAAATAGACTATTTCAAACAGTTTGTTATATTCTTTCCAACTCTTGAAGATTCTTGCCCATCTCGCATTAATCTACAGTTCATGTAAACTCATATCTGGGATGCATCACCATTCTCCATCGCACCTTCGATTTTCTAGTCCTACAGATTTCTCGCGATGAGGAAAGACTACATAAAGTAAAAAAAAAATCAAAAATTAACAGAATCAGACCAACCTTATACAACATACACAATACATTTCTATCACAATGTCTTTTAACGATTTAGGGGTAGCCAAGTGGCTTAGTGAATCTCTTGATGCTATGAAGATATATACACCAACAGCTATTCAATCAGCATGTATTCCAGCAATTTTGAAGGGCCACGATTGTATTGGTGGTGCCAAAACTGGTAGTGGTAAAACCATTGCATTTGCAGCCCCAATGTTAACTCAATGGTCAGAAGATCCCTTTGGGATATTTGGTTTGATTTTGACACCAACACGTGAATTGGCATTACAAATAGCTGAACAGTTTGCGGCATTGGGAGCAAATATGAATATTAAAGTGGCTGTTGTTGTCGGGGGTGAAGATTTCGTTCAACAAACTTTGGCATTGCAAAGAAAACCCCATTTTGTCATTGCCACACCCGGTAGATTGGCTGATCATATCTTGAACAGTGGAGAAGAAACCATTAGTGGATTAAGAAGAGTTAAATATTTGGTGTTGGATGAGGCTGATCGATTATTGAGTAATAGTTTTGGCAGTGATTTACAACGATGCTTTGACGTATTACCTACCAGTGATAAACGACAAACATTGTTATTTACTGCCACTATAACAGATGCTGTGAGGGCATTGAAGGAGAAACCACCGACTCCAGGTAAACCTCCCGTGTTTATGCACGAAGTTGAAACAGTTGATAAGGTGGCTATACCGTCAACATTACAAATATCGTATGTGTTTGTTCCTTCTTACGTCAAAGAAGCATATTTGAATAGTATATTACATCTTGAACAGTTTAAGGATTCAACAGCAGTGATATTTGTTAATAGAACAACAACAGCCGAAGTTTTACGAAGAATGTTGAGGAAATTGGATTTCCGAGTCGCCTCATTGCATTCGGAAATGCCCCAATCTGAAAGAACAAATTCATTGCATAGATTCAAAGCTGGCGCGGCTAGAATATTAATAGCCACTGATGTTGCCTCGAGAGGTTTGGATATACCCACCGTGGAGCTCGTGATTAATTTTGATATCCCAGCTGATCCTGATGATTTCATTCATAGAGTCGGTAGAACTGCCAGAGCAGGGAGAAAGGGTGATGCCGTGTCTATTATTGGAGAAAAAGATATTGATAGAATTCAAAGTATTGAAGAAAGAATCAATAAGAAAATGGAGTTGTTGGAAGACGTTAATGACGATAATGTGATTAAAGAATCATTGAGTGCCACATCGGTGGCTAAACGTGAATCATTGATGGAAATGGATAAAGAGAATTTCGGTGAACGTAAGAAAATCAACAGAAAGAAACATGGACTCGATAAAGTGAAACCAGAAAGAGTAACAAAGCCAAAGAAATCTAAGAAATAACCCTCGTGTATACATTCTATTAAGATTGTTCTATATACCCTTCAACAATCATAGTGATATTTATTGCCATCAACGTTACAATGATACTTGTCATTCCAATTATGGTTGTCAAATTGTTAAAGCTATAAGTAGCGATTTTATGTTTAGCATATCGATTCATAGTAACAAAATAATTAACACCAGTGACACATAGCACAAACAAGGCAAGAACAAGTAGTATATAAGATATGGCACTATTGAATGCCGTGTGATTGAAATATTTTTTCTTGTTGTTACCAGAATTGTCATCCGGCGACCCAGAAGTATCTAATTTGAAATTTAGTATTATACCCAAAGCTGTAAAGAACAAAGCAGTTGAAAATCTAACAAAAGTAAGACATGTTCTTTCCAGTTGTAACACATCTCTGGGTTCAGAAGTCTCGACTTTCATAACCAAACTATAAGGGAATTTCGATTGAACTTTTGGTTGTGATGTGGGTCGTCTGGTATAAGAAAGTTTTCTTTGACGTAATTGTAATACATTTTGCTCTTGTAAATCCCCAGAAGTACCTTCATAAGTTTCAATTTCCTCTTCAAGTTCTCTTAAATTTGTCATTTCGGTTTGGTTTGTCGGCGGTTTATCACAAAGTCCTGATTGTGGTTTTTAATTTTTTTTTTGCCTTGTTTATTAGCATTCCTTGTTACAATTATCTGATTCCTTAAATTACTAAGAATAGCGTGTATAAAAATCCAAAAAAAAATAGCATCTAAAATTTCTCTTTCTATTATACACACTTTATTTGTTTTGATTTATACTACACTTAAAAGACGAACCAATAATCAATATAATTGGAAAAAACATATTCATATTATGTCAATATGAGCAAGCCTAGAAAACAACAAAAATGTAAAACGTGTGGCCACACACAGTTTGATGTCAATCGGTACACTGCAGCAGGAGATGTGTCTTGTCTTCGATGCGGAACGGTGTTGGAAGAAAACCCCATAGTCAGTGAAGTCCAATTTGGAGAATCGTCATCAGGTGCAGCCATGGTACAAGGTGCTATGGTTGGAGCAGATCAAGCAAGAGCAACCTTTGCTGGTGGGCGTCAGAATGCCATGGAGAGTAGAGAACAGACTTTGAGTAATGGTAAGCGGAAAATTAAGAGAATCGCAGCTGCTTTAAAAATCCCTGATTATATTGCCGAGGCTGCTGGAGAATGGTTCAGATTGGCGCTAACGTTGAATTTTGTCCAAGGAAGACGGTCTAATAACGTGTTGGCTACATGCTTGTATGTTGCTTGCCGTAAAGAAAGAACCCACCATATGTTGATTGACTTTAGTTCAAGATTGCAAATTTCTGTGTATTCACTAGGTGCTACTTTTTTAAAAATGGTCAAGGCGTTGCACATAACATCATTACCGCTAGCCGATCCTTCGTTGTTTATACAACACTTTGTAGAGAAATTGGATTTTAAGGATAAGGCCACCAAAGTGGCGAAAGATGCTGTCAAATTAGCTCATAGAATGGCCGCTGATTGGATACACGAGGGAAGACGACCAGCAGGTATTGCTGGTGCGTGTGTGTTGTTGGCAGCAAGAATGAACAATTTCCGTAGGAGCCATGCCGAAATTGTTGCCGTGTCTCACGTTGGAGAAGAAACATTACAAAGAAGATTAAACGAGTTTAAAAAAACCAAAGCTGGTACATTGTCGGTAAAGTCATTTAGAGAGGTTGAAAACTTGGAAAGCTCTAACCCTCCATCATTTGAAAAGAACCGTGCTATGGAATTGAAAATTTCCAAGAAACTACAGCAGCAGCAAACAGACAATTTTGAAGACTTGTCAAAGATGACAGAAGAAGAAAAACAATCCGTGTTTGGCAAATTATCTAAAGAGGAGGCTCAAAAACAGTTGTTGATGAATACAATTTTAAGCGATATCACCATTACCACCGAAAATCTTAATGATCAGATGGATAGGATCTTGAAAATGAAGAAATCTAGTTTGGAAAACTCTCTTTACAAAACACCATATGAATTAGCATTAGCCAATGGATCAGAGCAGGACCCTTCAAAGATTTGGAATATTAATAAGCCAAAGAACCTTGTGGCAAACTTACCGAAAACAGACGATATTTTACAGAACGTTTCCTCAGAAGTGGAATTAAATTCAGATGATGACGATGAGATTGTCCTAGAAAGTAAACTTACTGAAGAAGAAGTTGCTATTAAAGAAAGAATTTGGACCGGGTTGAACCACGATTATTTGGTTGAGCAAGAAAAAAAGAGGTTGAAACAAGAAGCAGATGAACTTACGGGAAACACATCAAAGTCGTCTAGCGGTAATCGTCGTAAAAGAAACAAGTCTTCATTACCTGCTGAGTTACGTAAAGAGCTTGGTGATATTGATTTGGATGAAGATGGTACACCAAGATCAGCTGCCGATAGTGCAAAGATGTATATTTCAAAAACATCTGTGTCTAAGAAAATTAATTACGATTCACTTAAAGGGTTACTAGGAGGAAACATGGGATTTTAAATATGATTGGTTATGAAAAAAAAAAAACTTATTATTATAGATTTGGTGTTTAAAAATTAGTAATATACTACTTTAACTTATGTTTAGTTTTCTTTACATTTATATGTTGCAGTCAAAAAAAAAAAACGCATTATAATTTTGTGTTCTTACAAAAATGCTCATCTCTCTTTCTGTTCCTAAAAAAAAATACACATTTAAAAAAAAAATTCTATTATTCACGTTTGTATTGCAAAGGAAGCTTTATAAATTACTTTTGATAATCTAATATCCTAGAGTTTACAACGATGGCTAAAAAAAGAAGAGCTGCTATATTGCCTACCAACATTATTCTTTTACAGAATGTTGTGCGTAGAGATCCTGAATCATACCATGAAGAATTCTTACAGCAATTTTCCCATTATGAATCTCTTCGAGATTTGTATTTAATTAATCCGACCGGTGTGGATGCTAACTCTACAACCGAGTTTATTGATTTAATAGGATTTATGTCAGCTGTATGTAACTGCTATCCAAAAGAGACTGCTAATTTTCCTAATGAATTAAAAGAGATATTATTAAACAACCATCGTGATTTAACTCCCGAGTTACGTGAGAAAATTATCCAATGCTTGACAATGTTAAAAAATAAAGACATTATATCTGCTGAAATGTTGATACAGACAATATTCCCATTATTAATTACTAGTAATGCTGGACAGCAAGTGAAGCAAATGAGAAAACAAATTTATTCCACTTTGATTGCATTGTTGAAATCTGTTAATACAGGCACAAAGAACCAGAAATTGAATAGATCAACTCAGGCATTATTGTTTAATTTATTGGAGCAAAGGGACAATCAAGGGTTATGGGCTACTAAATTGACAAGGGAATTATGGAGAAGAGGTATTTGGGATGATTCCAGAACCGTTGAAATAATGACTCAGGCTGCTTTACATCCAGATGTCAAAGTTGCCGTCGCAGGTGCTAGGTTCTTTTTAGGGGCTGACAAGGAAAGGGAAGACAATTTTGAAGAAAGTTCAGATGAAGATGGTTTCGATATGAATGAGTTGAGACATAAAATGCAAATTAATAAAAAGACATCCAAAAGAGGTAAGAAGTTGGAGCAAGCTGTAAAAGCCATGAAAAAGAAGAATAATTCCAAACATTCAGCAACTTACTTGAACTTTTCTGCCATTCATTTATTAAGAGATCCCCAAGGTTTTGCTGAACAAATGTTTGATAATCATTTGAGCAGTAAAAATTCCAATAAATTTGATTTGGATCAAAAGATTTTGTTTATGAATTTGATTTCAAGATTAATTGGTACACATAAACTTATTGTGTTGGGTGTATATACATTTTTCTTGAAATATCTCACTCCAAAGCAAAGAAATGTCACTCAAATTATGGCTGCCGCTGCTCAAGCATCACACGATTTGGTACCACCAGAGTCAATTCAAATTGTCGTGAGAAAAATTGCTGACGAATTCGTTAGTGATGGTGTTGCTGCAGAAGTAGCATCAGCAGGTATAAACACCATTAGAGAAATATTAGCCAGAGCACCATTGGCTATCGACGCTCCGTTATTGCAAGATTTGACTGAATATAAGGGTTCAAAATCTAAAGCAGTGATGATGGCAGCAAGATCATTGATTTCTTTGTATCGTGAAGTAGCACCCGAAATGTTGTTGAAAAAAGATCGTGGTAAGGTGGCTAGCATAGAATTGCAGAAGGGTGAGAAAAGTGGCTTGCCTCAATATGGGGTTGAGAATAACGTTACTTCAATTCCAGGTATTGAATTATTAGCTAAATGGAAGAAAGAGCAAGGCTTAGATAGTAGAGAGGACGAAGAAGATGATGCCAATTGGGAGGTTGACGATGATGAAGATGCAAGTGATATCGAAGGTGATTGGATAGATGTTGAATCTGACAAAGAGATCAATATTTCAGATAGTGATGATGACAATGAAGAGGATGAGCAAGAACAAGAACCAGAGAAAGGTAAAGCAAAAATAGGTAAAGCAGAAGATAACGAAGATGAAGTTTCTGATTTAGAGTTGTCATCAGATGACGACGATGAAGATAGCGAGGAGAACAAAGATGGAAAAGCAGTTGCTGATTCAGAAGAACCTCCTACCAAGAAGCAAAAGATCAGAAACGAAAATGCAGATATCAATGCCGAACAAGCCATGAATGAGTTACTTTCCAGCAGAATATTGACACCAGCCGATTTCGCCAAATTAGAAGAATTAAGGACAGAAGCAGGTGTATCAAAAATTATGGGTATTTCAAATGAAGAAGCTGTTGATTCCACTTCCTTGGTAGGTAAAGTCAAATACAAACAATTGCGAGAAGAAAGAATTGCTCATGCTAAAGAGGGTAAGGAAGATCGTGAGAAGTTTGGTTCTAGAAAAGGTAAGAGAGATACTCCTCATTCTACTACCAATAAGGAAAAGGCAAGAAAGAAGAATTTTGTCATGATGATTCATAAAAAAGCTGTTCAAGGTAAACAGAAACTTTCTTTACGTGATAGACAAAGGGTTTTAAGAGCACATATAACAAAGCAAAAGAAGAAAGGGTTATAGTCTACATATAAGTTTTTTAGGTTTGTATTTCTTTTTTTTTATACACTTTACATATAGAGATAAAAATACAGATCAACTAAATATAACAAATACTAATAAAACATAATAGTAACAACAACAACTGAAAATAAAAAAAGAAGATTGTATGTAGAATGAAATATAGAAATAATGAAAAATTGTTTCAACTAATACAGATAGAAAGAAGAATTAAGTTCCAAAAAAAAAAAGAAGTGGTTGTCAAAGCAAATCTCATGGAGAACCATGGCCAGACTTCTTTTTCTTTTCTTTCTTTTCAGTCTTCTTCTTCTTTTTTTTAGGTTCTTCTGGGCTGGATACTATATCAGTGGCGTCATCATCAAAATCCTGTTCGATACCATGACCAACAATTGGGGTTTGAACACTTGGTGGAGGATAATAAGCAGATCCATCTTTCAAAGACTCTTCGTACTTCTTCTTTTCGATGTTGTAAATAATCATAGCGTCGTCGTATCTTTTTTTGTAACCAGCCTTTTCTGCTTCACTGATACTATCCCAACGGTCTTTGATCATAGAGTTCATGTCAATAGCAGATAAAGAAGGCAAGTCCTTTTTCTTTCTTTCAATACCAATTTTCTTTCTGAGATCGTAAGAAAACTGGAAAAACATGGTCAATGGTTTCTTTGGAGCATTTGGGTCCTTTTCTTGCTTTCTCTTCTTCTTGCTTTCGGTGGCCTCTATCTTGGCACCATTACCGCTAGATAAGGTTGCAACAGTATTCAATGCTTCACTGACGGCTTTCAATTGTTCAGCGGAAACATGATCAGAACCACCAGAAGCTACCTTGTAAAACTCAATGGCGGCATTGGCAGCGTCTTGAGCAGCTTTGGATAATTCGAAAAGAGTAGAGACAAGAGTGTCTTTGGTTGTTTTCAAGTCTGACATTGGCGTGCTGTTTGTTTTTTTTTTTTTTGAGAATTATATGTGTGTCGTGTCAAAGGACTGAGGGTGTATTGGGTGTGTTCTGGTACCAAAGGATTGGTTGTAGTTATGGTAGTAGAAGTGGGCGGAAGAAAAAAGTGGTGACAACAAAAAAGTTTGTTGGAAAAATAAAATCTGGTGAGAAAATCGGGGGGAGGCTGGTGGACAGAGCGAATGATCAGAGTTTTGAAGAAAAGAAAAAAAAAATTTATTTGATAAACTTTTAGGGGGGGGGCGAGGAAGAAGGAAGAGAGGAGAACAACGGGAGAGGAGAGAGAAGAAAGGAGCGAGTAATCGAAAAATGTGGAACGAGAAAAAAAAAGGCTACGCGAACAACAAGAAATTGACAATAGGAGAAGAAAAACAAGGGAGAAATTTTTTTTTTGTCGCCTTTCATCTTTGTTTTGTGCCCGACGCTAATTGGTTTTAAGCTGCGGAATCTGGCATGAAACAAATTTAGAGTTACACCCGATGGTGATGAAAAATAAGAGGCGGGCGGCTAGAGAACAAAAGATTTTGGTTAAGTATAACGGAGAAAGAAACAAAACTCGAACCACAACAATGAATGCCATATGAAAAAGCTTTCGCGTCGGCTGTAAAAAAACTCTATACCAAACTATCGATATACTATAAAATATTATTAATGTTAAACTCTTGGAAGAGATTCGATTGTTTTATTTTTTTTTTTTTGGTACAGTTTCCTTTTGACCTTTTTTTTACAGTAAACTTAATTTTATGTTGTGTGCTGTCAGTAATGAACTCTGGAGACATTTGCCACATCGAAATAGTTATGTACTTCAACAAAATGTATTATTTCTTGAAGAATCTATTGCCGTGACCATGGCCAACCAATTGTTAGGCTTGAAAACGAACTTTGAGCTTGTTTACATTCTCCACAAATCACGGTGAGGACTTCATTTTACACCACACAGACGTAACATTCTTGCGTGAACGAGTAAGAAAAAATATGGGCTGAAAACCTTACAGATATTCAATTTGCTTACATCACAACACCATGTGGCCAATAACGACCTTATCAAAACTGAAACAGCACTTCCGATTTTTTAGCAAATATGCGGTAACTTGTCCTGGTCAAGGATTATACAGAAACGGGGTTTTGGAATTAGTCAAAACTCAGAAACTGTTATTTCAACATTACCTAGATGAGTTAGATGCTGCAATGAACGAAAAATTTTCAGACAAGTTGTTTGCTAATAACTCTGAAACAGAAGCTAAGCAGTGGTTGAGCAAGACTGCAAACGCTCAACCGGCGATATTAGCATCAACCTGTATACTTTCAAACTTGGTCGAAACTGAACATCAAATATCTATTATTGACAATGCTTCTTATTTATTAGGTCACTCGTTAGGCGAATATACTGCTCTTGTGCTAAGTGGAATTATTGATTTTACTACTGGTATAAAGGTTGTTAGACGAAGGGGGCAATTGATGGAAGATTTATGTCTGGGCCAAAACTACGGTATGATTGCATTGTTAATAAAACCCAAGTTTGCCAAAGAAGTTATTGAACTAGCTCAAGAACACAACGTGTTAGGAAATATTAATTCAAATTATCAAGTAGTGATATCAGGTGAGATTACCAAGCTAAAAGAGTTTATTGACATACTAAGAAAGATCCAAAAGATGGCTTTAATAAAAGCAGTGCAATTACCTGTATCAATACCATTCCATAGTGAGATTTTGAAACCCGTTGTCCCTGAGTTGAAACTGCTATTGGACGGTGCACTCAATGATCAAAAAATTCCAATAATATCTAATTTGAATGGCCAGGTGTCGTATGAAAAGGAGTCTACTATCCGTAATATATTGGATGCCAACTACCAACCAGTTCAGTGGCAGAAATCAATAGCGTATTTAGAAAATTCACCCGTGAGTACAATTTTCAATCTTGGACCTGGTGAAGCCTTACATGGGATTAATAAAAAGTATAACGTCAAGTCTGTTAGTCTAGACGATGTGAAATCGCTTGATAAAAATTCAGAGTTTATGGAACTAAAACAGCAGCTAAAGCAAAATTGATTTTTGATGTGTATGTACATATTCCGACTATACAATACAAAATACAAACACAATACTCAAATCGTCTCGATTCTCACACAGAACTTTAAGCTTTTTTCTTCTAATGTAGGATAATTTCTTGTCTATCGCTGTAACCATTCAAGCTTGTAATTTTCTATTAAATTCATTTTATTTCTGTCGCTTTATTTACTCATATAAAGTATGATCAATCCTTGAATAATAACAGAGTAAACAAATAAGAATTGGATTCTGATTTTTCTTTGCTTGGAAGTAATGGTGTTATTCATCGACGTGCTTTGGGGCAATATAAGAAATCGTAAAGATCTCATTAAGAAAATTGACAAGTTGGCAATCAATAATAAAACAACAATATAGTAGAATGATCCTAAATAGTTCCCCACAAGGTATTTTAAAATCAACAAAACAATGATTGAAACATATTTGTATCCAGAAAAACTTATTATATCATAGATTTTTGATTGTGGGCAATTTAATAAGTACAATCCAGTTTTAAAGATAACAACATCTAATACGGAAAATGCAATAGTTTGTGACGCCAAATATCCAAACAATTGAGGATGGAAATCTCCATTTATACCTTGGAAAGCAGCCCATAATAATATATATGTGACAAACGACATTAATGGCAAGTATAAATCGGGTGCATTGATGTCTAAGTTAGGAGGCAAGAATTGATTTGTCCCTGTCTCTTTAGTGGACACTCTATTCCAATCTTTATGATTATAAGGCATCAAAATCAAAATGATTTTCTTAAATACATAGGAATTGCTAACTTGGAAATAATACTTAATATCACCTTGTAAACTGCCAAAATTTTCTTGAAGATATTGATTTGATTGTTCAAATCCCGAACGTGCAAATTGTGATGCCAAAGCAGCAGCTGGATCATTCAAAAAATTGAATTGTCCCCCAGCAGCACCTGGTGGTGGTTGATGTGAGGAAACATGATGAATTGGCTGTGGATGTTGTAAATTTGTAGAATGAGGCTGCTGTTGCTGTTGCTGTTGCTGTTGTTGCTGATAGGCATCAGCGGCATTACCATATGGATTATACATCTTTGAAGATCTTTTATTACTAATCTCGAGCTGTGACAGTTTCAATTACTTTTCCTGGTAAGTTGTGGGACTAGGCAAATCCAGAAAATGACAAGAGAACACAACAATACAAAAAAACAATTTTTTGTTTTGAAAGAGAAAAGAAACAAAAACATCGACTTCCTAAAAAAGTAACATTATGTAATCTAAGCTACCATTACCAGCATAGTTTGATTACTCATTACTCTCAACTTCAGGAAACAAATGTTGAAGAATGAATATTATTCTTCACAATTAAATGTATTATATATTACAATTGTTTTAAATTATTAAAATTGACTTGCCTCTAACGACTGTTTATTTCAAGAGTTTTCAAGTTAGGAGCATGTATTCCAGTATCTTCAAGGCTTTTGACATCCGGCAACGAAAGCAGCAAATACTCCAAGTGAGGCATTTCCTCAGATACAAAATCTACTGATTTCAGGAATGTACTGATATACAATCTGCGTAAGTTTGGAGGCAAAGTTATTTTAGTTATTTTGAAGTCTAAGATGGTTAAGTCTTCCAAAGATGAAGCGAACGAATACTCTGTTGTTGTATTCTCGTAACCAAACAGATCCAATATCAATTTTTTTAGCCCATCAATCTCATAGTTATCCAATATCGTCTCGTCTAATTCAAGACTTGTAACAACAGTGGGTAATTCACTTACATGCTCACAAGATTGCAAAGTAAGCGAATCAAACTTGACTTTTGATTCTGCAAAATGCTTTAAATCTGAATCAGGGTCACAACTATCATAACCAAAAAAAGTAGCATTAACTTTCAGAGCTTTATATAAAACCTCTGGAAAAATTTTATAAGTCAATTTAAATGCAAAAAAGTACTCTAAGTGGATAATCCTCGAAAATATCTTCCATTGGTTGACACCCTGTTTCAAACATTCTGGTTGGAATGTCATATGATCACAGTCACATTTGGAGAATCCAACGCCTGGCTCGTTACTCCTTTCGTGCCTTTTGACATGTTCAGTGATTTCCACGTCCAATAAAATTGCAGAAGCAACAATTTTCCTAATTGGCGACAAATACAAGAGTTTTGGCAAAATACATTTAGGCAAGTAATCAAGGATAATTGTAATAATCTCCAGTGGCAATTTTGCCAATTTAGCAAAGATATCAATATCCATACTAGTAGACGACATAAGAACGAATGTATTTGCACGATTCTGAATTAAAGGACTTTTTATATTTATACCATGAACGTGTTTTTGATTTGTTTGTAATGCCAGGCTTGGAGGAGGGAAAAACTTTTTTTAATGTAAATAATCTAAAGTTTTAGCTTCAATACACTGTAGTGTAATACTTTGAATAAAATATTGTATATCCATTTCTTGAAGAAAAATTCATTCCCTAATATACTCCAAGTGGTGCATGGAATTAGCCGTATACTTAATACGTTATTATTTGAAACAGAAAAGTTAAAACTGGGGCCATTTTTCAATTGGATTGGTAAATAACAAAGAATGCATACGTGTAGGGTTGCCAATTCTTAGATTCAAGCTATGAGGGGCGCAAATATCTCTCCAATAAACTCGTGCATAAATGTTTTTCGGTACAAAAAAGTCTGTTTTATGGTATAATGGTTAATGTACGTCCAAAAACAATAGGTTTGATGATTCTGTCAATGTTTGTTGTTGCAATTAATTATTTAAATTCTACCAACATACTCATAGTTTGAGGGTAAAATTGCTAGATTCTTGACCTGATACAATTTTTGACTAGCATATTCTCTAAGTAACCCCTATTTGCAACATCTTTTTAGTGTTGCTAATTTGATTTTTGATTTATTGCTATGAGAAAACCGCCTTGTGTTGTTTAGTTGATTCGTCCCCTTTACAATTTCGGGGTTATTCCATTCTCTTTTTTTTTTTTCTCTTGTCTGATCCTGTACAGGAGTTCATCCCCTAAAATGGGTAACCAAGTGAGTGAGATAAATCACCAGACCCACCCAACATGGATTTCGATTCACTCTTACTTTTTTTAAAAAAATTCCTTTTTCTTCTTTGCTACTAATACAAGTGAAACATACTTTATCATTCTCTAATATTCAAACATTTAAAAGACATCAATGGTTCAAGGAAAAGTCTTGGTGGTTTCAAATAGAATACCTGTTACAATCAAAAGATTGGATAATGGTTCATACGATTATTCCATGTCCTCCGGTGGACTCGTTACAGCATTACAAGGTTTGAAAAAAACAACTGAGTTTCAATGGTATGGATGGCCTGGATTGGAAATTCCAGAAGATGAGCAAACTAAAGTAAATGACGAATTGAAATCCAAATTCAATTGTACAGCCATATTTTTAAGTGATACGATTGCTGATTTACATTATAATGGGTTTTCAAATAGTATTTTATGGCCACTTTTCCATTATCATCCTGGGGAAATGAACTTTGACGAAAATGCATGGGCAGCATATATTGAAGCCAATAAGAAATTTGCATTGGAAATAGTCAAACAAGTCAATGATGATGATATGATTTGGGTTCATGATTATCATTTAATGCTTTTGCCAGAAATGTTAAGACAAGAAATTGGTAACAAGAAGAAAAACATTAAAATTGGATTCTTCTTGCACACACCATTCCCATCATCTGAAATTTATCGTATTTTGCCCGTTCGTAAAGAAATTCTTGAAGGTGTGTTGAGTTGTGATTTAATTGGATTCCATACCTATGATTACGCCCGGCATTTCATCAGTTCGGTTTCAAGAATCGTGCCAAACGTCAGTACTTTACCTAATGGTATAAAGTACCAGGGACGTTCGATCAGCATCGGGGCTTTCCCCATTGGGATTGATGTTGATAACTTTATTGACGGTTTGAAAAAAGATAGTGTTGTGGAACGTATTAAACAATTGAAATCTAAATTCAAAGACGTTAAGGTTATTGTTGGTGTTGATAGATTAGACTATATCAAAGGTGTTCCGCAAAAATTACATGCATTTGAAGTCTTTTTGAATGAAAATCCCGAATGGATTGGCAAAGTAGTTTTGGTCCAAGTTGCTGTTCCATCCAGAGGTGATGTTGAAGAATATCAAAGTTTAAGAAGTACAGTGAGTGAATTGGTTGGAAGGATCAATGGTGAATTTGGTACTGTTGAATTTGTCCCTATACATTACTTGCACAAATCCATCCCCTTTGATGAATTGATCAGTTTATACAATATCAGTGATGTTTGTTTGGTTAGTTCTACTCGAGATGGTATGAATTTGGTTAGTTACGAGTATATTGCTTGTCAACAAGATCGCAAGGGTGTCTTGATCTTATCTGAATTTGCTGGTGCAGCACAATCACTTAATGGTGCCTTGATTGTTAACCCATGGAACACTGAAGATTTAAGTGAAGCAATCAAAGAAAGTTTAACATTACCAGAAGAAAAGAGGGAATTTAATTTCAAGAAATTGTTCACCTACATTTCGAAATACACTTCAGGATTTTGGGGTGAAAGTTTTGTTAAAGAATTGTACAAATGTAACCCACAAAAGAGTTTGAGGGACTAGATAACTTGCTAAGAAAGTGAGAGAGAGAGATACTTTATACACAATCTTGTTAAATTTCATTTAATTCATTACATTTCTTTTTCTTTTTCTTTAGTTTATTTTTTTCTACGTTTAGAATGTAAAAACGATTAAACGATATATTAATTATTCAGTAAAAAGAAGTAAAGAAAGATATCAATAAATAATCTTAAAGAAAAAAAAGGGGGAAAGTTCCCGGTTCAATCTATATAATCGTGATGTCGAAGTTGTTGTTGTGTCAAGTTGGATATATTTTCTTCGGTAAGCAATAATGGCTTGTCTTTGGTGGTTTTCTTTTTCTCTACTGCATCTTTAGGAACGCTAATCACCTGGGGCTTGATACCAAATGTTCTCAAAACTGAGCTTGAATATAATGGAGGGTGAATGACGTTACTCTCGGAGTAGAGGGAAGAATTGGGTAAGTTGGTTTTATGGAAAAATGGCTTCTTGGGTTGAGGAGATGGGTTACCTGGTACAGGAATTGGTTTTGTTTTCACCGGTTTATTCTCTTTTTCTTCTTCTAATTTGTAATGTTTAATATCGTTTGTAAAATTTTTAGCAGAACTGAATGCAGTCATTAAATATGGTAATTCTTCAGTAATACTTCCATGGTAATTGCTGATGGAATCTTGGTCTTTGACACTAGTGATTGAATGAACCATTGGTAATTGTGGTGAGCTTGAAAACATTGAATATTCGGAATACATGTCATCAGGACTAGTTTCGTGTTTGTCGTAATAATCTGTTTCAGAATCAACACTATCTAAATGATCTTCGTATCGGAAATGGTGCTGGAGATGTTCTTGAGTTTTGCCATGAGTTGAAATAGTCGATTGTGGTGTTGTTGCCATTGTTGTCATAGTTTCGTCTACGGAAGCTTTTACTTGCACAGCTTCTTCCTCTTCTTCCTCTTCTCCTTTTTGTTTTTCTTGAACATCGTGCTCGTGGCGACTGTCTTCTAATGTTTTATCAATTAATTTCTCTATTCTAAACTTTTCAAACATTTTTTCCAAATCGTTAATAACAGCTAAGCATTCGTATTTTGCATCACCATCTCCCTGTTCTACGGCATCATTTAGCTGCTGTAGCAATGCAACGATGAACGATTTATAATACATCACTGTGTTTTCATCTTCCCACATTTCCAACTCTTCTCCAATTATAATTAATCTGGCTTTCGAATACGAAATACTTAGCTGCTCCACCACATCGTTCTTCAATTTGATTATTCGTAGTAGCAATGAAGTCAACATTGTCCCTGCGTCACTCATTAGATCTTTTGGTGAAAGGGTTCTAGAATTCTTGCTGATTAAATCGATATCGGATGATATTTTAGCAATTTTGACATTCAAATCCGTACAAGCACTTATAACCTTATTTGCAACGCCGGCATTGAAATCTTTAATATTATTATCATCGTTTGAAAAATGATTATCTGAATTGAAATCTAGTGATAAAAACTCCCAACTTTTAAACTTCAATTGAATGTTTTCCAACTCTTGTAATATTATAAACGAAGTGGAACATAATCTATTAATTCGTCGTTCTGATATTTCATGAATTAGTCGGATGAGTTCGGATGATTTGCATTTGTCTTTACTCAAATTAGGATCCTGTACTAATGATATGATTGGATCTGTATAAATCTCTATATCAGTCATGCAAAGGTAATAGATTTAATGAATAGGATATGCAATGGAATAGTTAAGTGAATATGATGCTTGGAAATGAAGATAATAGGTAGATATGAAAAAAGAAAGGCGTTGGTATGGAGGAAAACTATCGTTAATGCAATAAGGTTGTAATGTCAAGAATTAAAAAAATATAAGTATATATACAAAAACAAAACTATATGGAAGAAAAAGTTAAAAAAAAAAAAATGAATGTCTTCTAAATTAGATAGTGCACAGATTTCATTTCTTAGAGTAATTTTAAACTGTGTGAAGAATTTAAGAGTAGAAGAAGAAAGGAATGGAACAAAAAAAAAATCGTATGGTTCAAACAAACATTCTTAATAACAAAACAAAACAAAACAAAAGCCAAAAAGAAAAAAAAAAAAAAGAGGTGATTTTGATTGGCACTTTCTTTTAAAATGTGTGAACAAAAACTACTAAGAAAAAAGAATAAGAATTTCTTTCTTTCCCCAAAAAAGTAAGCAAGTCGGCTTTTTAATTTTTTTTTTTATTTCCTTCCTTCCAATTCTTTTGTCTCTCTTCTGACGTGCATCGAACCAACTTGGTCGGATATGTAATGCGTTGACATCAACGTCTATACTGGCATTTCTATCTATATTCCCCCCCAGTCTTGTTAAGGATAGCCGAATTATCAATTTTAAGCTTTCTTATCATTGCTGTTCACACCGCAAACGAATTCAAATTTCCAATATTTCTCTGTATAGCTAGATATTCGATATATATTACAGAAACACCTCTGCATCTCTATGGCTGGCATTCTGTTATACAAAGTGTTATCGCTAATACCTTGATTTAATTGGATGTGCTCTTTACTTGAATTGTCATGTAAATTCTATTTTCGTTGCATGTAAGATGATACGTGAACTAATTAAATTGATTAAATAAATAAATATAGACAGATAGACAAATGATTAAGTAGCTTCTAATATAACCACAATCAAGTTCTCAATTTAGTACAAGGGTCACAATCAATTGACCCCTCATTCCCAGTGATTTGTGTTGATATTACTCTTCCCCATATCATTACCAATCACCTGGTAATCCCCTTTTCCTTTAATATTTTTTCCTTCATTGATTCATACCAATCATCCATGGTCTCGCCTTCTTTCTTATGTATGGCAACGATAATCAATGTCATATTGTCAAACCCAATTCCTGTATAGTTGTTTGCCATGGTTAAACTATCATTTAGTATGTATTCAACAATTTTATTCAATCTCCATCCTAAACTCAATTTATCTCTGATTAATTTAACCAACTGACCATTTTTGAAACAATCCCACACCCCATCACAAGCTATTACTAAGAATTCAGGCGAATCCAACTTTTGCATATCATATAACATTATATCTGGTTCGACTGTCACTTGGAATAATTCTGGTGGTAATGTGATTAGTTTATCACCCAATAACTTTTGGTTTTCTTTAATATATTTATTTCTGGAGCTTGATAAATATGGTAGTTTGAACTTGAAATCACCAAATGCTCGTGACAATGCTAGAACTTCATTGATTCTATTATTTAGTATATATCCATTACTATTCTCTATTCTGACTCTTTCCCCCATATTACTAGGTTTGTGATCAAATGACAAGGGTTTGGCATGACCATTTCTTGAAACAATACATCGTGAATCACCTGTATTAGCAACAACAATATAGTTTGCAATTATCGTCACTACAGTGGCTGTGGACCCACAATTGACCATATTTGCATGATGAGATAAATCCTTATCAATTTTGAAAAATGAGTTCTTCAAGATATCAAATACATCCTTGAGATCTATATCTTTGACTTGTTTCAAATATACTGCACTAGCAATTTTATTCAATTTGGTAAATACAAGTTTAGGCAAATGTTCAGCTAAATATTGGGAACAATTTTTACCACCATGACCATCAAAAATACCAAATACTGCCAAATTTTCATGTTCGTTTATTTTAACATCATGAGCATCTTCCATAGTCATTCGATAACCTTGCATGGACCCTATACAGTACGTCAAATTGGTATAGGATTTATAATCCAATTCTTTCTCTTCAATCGGATGTGATAATAGTTGACCCATTGAAACAATTGATAATGGTTAGATCTAATCTTCGTTCTCGCAAATTTTTTTTTTATTTAAATTAGTGTATAATTGAATATCACATAAAATGAAAGTGGCAAAGTACTTTATTGAACTTAGAATGAAGGGAGTAAAGTAAATTGTTGGGTCTATTTTTTTATCTTTTTCTATGTGTACTAATATAATTGTAATAAAAAGTGAATTAAAATAAATTAAAACTAAAAAAGGGAATATATTTTTATATGTATTTTAAAAACCCCATTAAGTATTATTATTACGTTAATTTGAATAATTGAATCGTTTCTAATCAAAAAACAACAACAACAACAACACTGAAGACAAAGAAGAACGAGAGTATTACCCACACACACACACGCTCGCGACTTTTATTTTTTTTTTTTGCTGTCGTAGTAGTAGTTTGTCGGATTTGTTGGGGAAAAAGAATAACCCACACTATTGATTGATTATCACGTAATTAAGCGACATTTACTTGGTTAACTAAATGTGGTGAACTCCTCTTACTCTTCTTTCCTCCTCTGCATTATCGTACAACAAATATTTCTAGATACGAAGTGGTGGAGGAAAAGGATAATATTTGTTAAATAACTAAACAGACAAACAAGAAAGAAAGAGAGGTATCTCGTGATGGTTCAGAACTTAATTTGGTTTTGTAGTAGCAACCAGTTGAATATTGTGGTCATTACAGTTTTAAATAATTGATACAAAGCAAAGTAGAAAAGATTTATCTTTGTGTGTTATGCTCATTCTATCTCCATTATTTTGTTTATCGTCCGAGAGTTGAGATTAAATTGCAAATTCTCCGTTTTCAGCTGCCTCCGCCACCTCCTCCTCATTTTCTTCCTTTCCCCCTTGATAAAAAGACAGAAAAAAAAAAGGAATTTACAAATATTAAATATCATTGCCAGTGGGTCTTTTCTTTTATTATAATTATTACTCTGCTTCATCCTGTTACTCGAAATTCGTCTTAGTGTTTTTATTATTATAACTGCTGATTAAGTTTATTTTTTTTTGGTGTTGACTAAAACACAAGCCTAATTCAAGATAATATGAGAATTCCATTGATTAACCGAAACTCAATTGAAGGCTGTAAGGATTACAAGCCTCCATCATCTTTTCCAATTGGTCCATTTAAAAAATGGCATCATAATCCAATAATGAAACCAGATCCAAATGTTGAATGGGAAAGTGGTTATTTATATAATGCTACTGCGATCGTGATAGATGATAAAGTTTTCATGTTATATAGAGCCCAAAATAAGGACAAACTTTCTTCTGTTGGTATTGCATGGTCCGAAGATGGTATTAATTTTGTTAAACATAAAAAGCCGGTCATCACCGCTACTGAATCGTATGAACAAGGAGGTGGGTGTGAGGATCCCCGGATTGTAAGAGATCCCGTGTCCAAATTATTTGTGGTCACCTACACATCTTATGATCGAATCACTGCAAGATTATGTGTTGCGACGCTGGAAGATTTGTTTCACTGGACCAAACATGGACCTATTGTCCCGCCATATTGGCAAGATATCGCCGTTGCCAGTAATGGAACAAATATGATTAGAAACAACTGGCTGAAATCAGGGGCTATATTCACTGAAAAGGCACCTGATGGGAAATACTATATGATTTGGGGAGATTCGGAATTACACCTTGCAGAATCAGTCGATTTAGTGAACTGGAATCTCACAAATAATTCTGCCAATTGGAATACCTGGGCAAAGGCAATTTTCACTCGTGAAAATAAACTTCTTGAAAGTGGTCCTGCACCAGTGAAAATGGCCGGGAATGCCAATCAATGGATATTTGTTTATAATGCGGCTACCACAGGTGGTGGTGACCTTCCAAAAAATGCCTACACCGTCAATCAAATGTTGGTTGATTATAATGACATTCGTAAAGGACCAGTTGCAAGATTAGAACAACCTGTTTTGAAACCAGAGCTGGCAAATGAAAGAGAAGGTCAAGTAAACCAAGTGGTTTTCTGTGAAGGTTTGGTCCAATTTAAAGGTCAATGGTTTTTGTATTTCGGTCAAGGTGACTCTGAGTTGGGGGTTGCTATTGCCCCAGTAAATTGAATAGTTAAATTAGATAATGTATTGTTGTTGTTGTTTTTTTTTTACTTTCTTTCTATAATGTCTCTAATCATTAATGTCAATAAAATATCTATGTTATCTTCCAGATTATCCATTGCAAGAAACCCACAGTTCCATTCACGAGCCAACTGTTTCCCTTGTTCTATTAATTTTGGCGATGCTAAATTGCTGTCTTTGTGTGTACATAGAATCCAAATTGGAGGCGAATAATCTTTGGTTTCAACACCTTTCTTATCACTGTTGTTACTACTAGGTTCTTTTAGTAGATTTCGAAGAGCCACTTTAAAAGAAAATAAATCTTGTTCTTTCTCTGCATTCTTTTTCCTGATATATTCGTTATACTCCTGCCAGGCATCCTCTAATGCCCCTTTGATAACCGGTAATAAACTGAACGTGTTATCGCCGGTAGAGTTTGAAAGATCTTCATCATATCCCGGAGGTGACGAGCCTGGAACTGCACTATAGACAAAAAAATAACCATTTATGTTACCATTCAATTCACTTGCTCCACTTGCAACTAGTAACGGATTGGTGGATACTGGTTTACGAGGTTCGTTGGCAAGGTTTCCCAAAATTTCTTTATCTAAATTGGTATACAATGATGCTTCCAAGAATGGAACAACTTGTTGTGGGTTAAAGCTTGGTGTATCTATCAATTCAACCAAGATCGGACCAACATCATTATTACCAACTTTGTAATACTCATTGGTGGGAACGAGCTCATTTGAGTTTAACATTGGACTAAGAATAGTGTCTTCATTTCCTTTCACAAATTCAGTTAAGACTTTTGAAGCTTCATTGGAAGGTTTGTAATTGAAAAGAATTGGATGTATCTGATGAGTTGGATAATACGTGTCTCGGAAGTTTCCTGCAGTTAGCTTGGATATAGTTGACGTTTTGCCTGATTTTGGACCTCCTAAAAATGCAAGTCGTACAGGATTAGAATAGTTTAAAGGTGTGGTGGTTGAAGAAGTAAAGCAAGCTGATGCTTTCTTGTCTTTTTTCTTTAGTGTTGCCATTGTAGTAAAAATGTTTAGTAGTTAAATCAATACAAGCAAAGGTTAAAATGAAAATAACTCTATATTCTTTCGTATTTGTTTAGTTTTTTTTTTCTCTCTCTCTCTCTTTATTGTACGGGCTCAGCACGGAGTGTAACTTTAGTCTCGTGTAAATTCCCTCTCTCTCTACATCAGCCGTGGTATTTTGTCTGACAAAAACCTTCCTAGTAAAGAAGCTTGGGTCGTGTAAATTTGCTTGGTTCTGCGATAATAATTTTAATGATTAAATCCACGATAAGTACAAAAAAAGAATTAGCCAATATGTTTTTTTGGTCAAGTTTGCAGGGTGGGAACTTGAATAAGTAAACCATAATAATGTCAGACAGGAAAAAATCTGAATCAAATAGTCAGGTTAAAAATGGGTTTGATAAAGACTACTCCAGACATTTACTAGATTTTCAAAAAAGAGCACGTCTTGATGATGTTACTATTGATCAGTATGAACATCAAATTAACATTATATTCCAAATAGCCAATATCCTACAGCGTGATACAAGAAAAGATTTAGATGCTCTTTATTATCTATTAGATCATGAACTACCGACACCTTCAATTTTTTCAATAATCAGTTTATCTATACAGCTAAAGAAGCTTCAACTTTTAGATTTGAAACTAAGAGTTGATTCAATCCACAGGGCCAGGGGGCAACTAACTACAAAAGTTGAAAAGTTGACTGATAAAAAATTGCTATTTGAACAAAAATTAGACCAAATACGACTCAAAATGCTTAAAAAGGAAGCTTCTATGATACGGATATATCAAGAGGAATTGGAAAAATTAAACACAAAAATCGAGGATTATCAATTAACTAAGATAAAACAGGTAGAGCTTCAAGCATTGAAACTACAACATGCCAATTTTAAAGTTATCTGTGAAGTATCATTCCATCAAAAGGATAAAAAATTGCTATTGAACCAGCAGCCCATATTGAAAGTAGAGGAATTTTTGGGGTATAATTTGTTAGTAATAAACCAATTTCTTGAAAGATTGATTGTTTTGCAGTCACAAGTGGCCTATTTGTTTAACATGGAGTTACCATATTTAAATGAACTAGTGAATTTTTTGCCCGATGAAAAATTTTACAACTTAATACGAAAAAAGGAAATGATAATATCAGGGTTAGATGGCAATGAGGAAGATGATGAACAAGAGGATGTGAAAACTCCAGATATCCCTAACGACATTCAGAATCCTACAGAAAAGATTTTTAGAATGGGGGATGGATATAATCTACCACCTTCATCGAAAACGTTGAACTTTCAAATGCGCCGAAGAGCGTCATCTGTCGAGCCTGCGGATTTAAACAACATTCCCGTCATTAAAGAACTGTCTCTGCCATTATCATCACCATCAAAGAAACCTGTTTCTAAGAAAATCATTATCCCACACAAAATAATAAACAAACCTTTTAATAAGCTATCAATAAAGGATTTTCTCAAATTTGTCAATGTAATAGTTAAAATTATAATCAATTTCCAATTATTTCTCATTAAAATAAACAATAGCCAGGAACCCAAAATTCTGGATTGGTGCAATTTCCAAACAATTCTTCAAGAAGTCATGAAGGTGGACCAGGTGTTAAATGATCGAATCTATACCGAGTCTACTACGAATACGGAGGTTACTCAGATCCCAAAAAAATTTGACACTAAAGAAAACTTTGAGAGCATCATGGAACATGTTTACAACACTCTCATGAGGTCATCCTATAGTAGGAAACAACACTCCGGGCCAGTAGCCCTACAAGATTTGAACCTCAAGTCTTTAATTAACAATCAACCAAAGCTAAATTTTAGCAACGAATGGGACATAGTGAGTGGGATGTTGTAATTAGTAAATGTAAGTAGAATGAATACTATTGATTGTAATAGATCAGACCCCCATAATTAGTACTGCTGGTTACATTTAAGATTTTTAGCAGCTCGTAGGTCGTGTGTGATTTCAAAAAATAATTTAATCTGAATTTGGTTCAACGAGTTTTTTTTTGACAATGTTGAATATAAAGTGAACAAAAAAAAAATGGAAAAAGAGAGAGTAATTGGCCGTTTCTTATCGTCCTTTTGTTGTACTCTTTTAAATTTTTCATTTATTTATTTAAACAATCAATTCCAGCATTCTTTTCTTTTCTTTTTTCCATTTCATTTCATTTAGCAAGCAATAATGTCACTCTCTGATAAAGAATTGTTTGAATTAAACAAAAAAGCAGTCACAGAAGGGTTTAAAATCAAACCAAGAATTAATTATAACACTGTTGGTGGTGTCAATGGTCCATTGGTTATTTTAGATAATGTTAAGTTCCCACGTTATAATGAAATCGTTAATTTGACATTACCAGATGGTTCTGTGAGACAGGGGCAAGTTTTGGAAGTTAGAGGAACCAAGGCAATCGTTCAAGTTTTCGAAGGTACCTCAGGTATCGATGTTAAAAAAACCAGGGTTGAGTTTACTGGTGAAAACTTGAAAATCCCTGTTTCTGAAGATATGTTAGGTAGAATTTTTGATGGTTCAGGTAGACCAATTGATAAAGGGCCAAAAATATTTGCTGAAGACTATTTGGATATCAATGGATCCCCAATTAATCCATACGCTCGTATTTATCCTGAAGAAATGATTTCCACTGGTGTTTCCGCTATTGATACTATGAATTCTATTGCTAGAGGTCAAAAAATTCCAATTTTCTCCGCCTCTGGTTTACCTCATAATGAAATTGCTGCCCAAATTTGTAGACAAGCCGGTTTGGTCAGACCAACAAAAGATGTCCACGATGGTCATGAAGAAAATTTCTCTATTGTGTTTGCTGCTATGGGTGTAAACTTGGAAACATCAAGATTCTTCAAACAAGATTTCGAAGAAAACGGGTCTTTGGAAAGAACTACCTTGTTCTTGAACTTGGCTAATGATCCAACAATTGAAAGAATTATTACACCACGTTTGGCCTTGACTACTGCCGAATTCTTGGCTTATCAAACTGAAAGACATGTTTTGACCATTTTGACAGATATGTCTTCTTATGCCGATGCCTTGAGAGAAGTCTCTGCTGCTAGAGAAGAAGTCCCAGGTAGAAGAGGTTACCCAGGTTATATGTACACAGATTTGTCAACAATCTATGAAAGAGCTGGTAGAGTTGAAGGTAGAAACGGTTCTATCACCCAAGTGCCAATTTTGACTATGCCTAACGATGATATCACCCATCCAATTCCTGATTTGACTGGTTATATTACTGAGGGTCAAATCTTTATTGATAGACAATTGCACAATAGAGGTATTTACCCACCAATCAATGTGTTGCCTTCATTATCACGTTTGATGAAGTCTGCTATTGGTGAAGGTATGACCAGAAAAGATCACGGTGATGTGTCCAATCAATTGTATGCTAAATATGCCATTGGTAAAGATGCTGCTGCAATGAAAGCCGTTGTTGGGGAAGAAGCATTGTCTACAGAAGATAAATTGTCTTTGGAATTCTTGGAAAAATTTGAAAAGAATTTCATTTCTCAAGGAGCCTACGAAAATAGATCTATTTTTGAATCTTTAGATTTGGCCTGGTCATTATTAAGAATCTATCCTAAGGAATTGTTAAACAGAATCAGTCCAAAGATTTTAGAAGAGTTCTACGGTAGAGATAGAGAACAAGATGATGATGAAGACGAAGACGAAGAAGACCCAGACAAATCTGGTGATAAATTAATTGATGCTTAGAAAGATGTCATGATTCAGTAGATATCATTTTATTTGTTGTTGTTATAATCATTTTATCATATTTTTATTATCATTAGTTTTATTTACTATTATTATCATTATTATTTTCATTTTTTTTAATTCTGACAAAAATTATCTATATTATACAGTGATCTATTTACAATCCCTTTTTTGTGTTACCGATGTAGTTGATGGCAGAACCAGCTTTGAAGAACTCAACTTGGTCTTTAGACATTGTATGTTTAGCTAAAATTTCAAATTCAGAACCATCTCTTTTGGTAACCTTAACACGTAAAGTACCTCCGTTGTTACCGTCCTTGGCAATCATATCTTTCAAATCTATAGTTGTCAATAAATCGCCAGATGAAATTTTGTCATAATCAGCTTCATCTGCAAAAGTTAAAGGCAACATTCCTTGTTTCTTCAAGTTGGTTTCGTGGATTCTAGCAAAAGATTTCACCAAAATCACTGAGCCTCCCAAGAAACGAGGTGACAAGGCAGCATGTTCTCTAGCAGAACCTTCACCATAGTTATGTTCGGCTACCACAACCCACGGTCTAGATTCATCCTTCCATTTAATCATCAATTCAGGAATACCGTATGCGTCACCGTTCAAATCATAAGCCTTGTTAACTTCACCCGTTTCTTTGTTAACTGCACCAATTAATGTATTGTATGAAATGTTTTCCAAATGACCTTTGTATTTCAACCAGACACCAGCTGCCGAAATATGATCGGTAGTACATTTTCCTTCAACTTTCAACAATACTGTGGTTGACAATTCTTCACCGGACCATGGTTGGAAAGGTTCCAAAAGTTGTAATCTGTCTGAACTTGGGGACACATTGACTTCAACCTCTGGTTTTGGTTGTGGGTTTGCTTCGGGGTAGAACTCAGAACGACCTGGGATGAATCCAGATTGTGGCAAATCTTTACCTTGGGGTGGTTGGAATCTGAACTCTTTACCATTTGGTAATTCGATTGAATCTGTCACTGGGTTGAAATTCATATCTCCGGAATATATCATGGCCGTAACCATATCTGGAGAGGTTAAAAAATTCATGGTGTTTCTGTTACCATCGTTTCTGGCACGGAAATTCCTGTTGAATGAAGTGAAAATGGCGTTGAAGTCTGTTGATGTCTTTGGAACATCAGTTCTGTCCCATTGACCAATACATGGTCCACATGCATTAGCCAACACTATGGCCCCATTGCTTTCAAAAGTGTTTATCAAACCATCTCTTTCAATTGTGGCTCTGATTTGTTCGGATCCTGGTGTAACAAAGAATGGAATTTTTGGTTTTAATCCAACTGCTTCAGCCTGTTTAATGATAGAAACAGCACGGGACATATCTTGGTACGAAGAATTAGTACATGAACCAATCAACCCAGCGGAAACTGTTTCAGGCCAACCTTCCTTTTGGGCGGTCTCACCAAATTTGGAAATTGGAGTAGACAAATCTGGAGTGAAAGGCCCGTTCACATGTGGTTCTAATTCAGAAAGATTTATCTCAATGACTTTGTCGTATTCGGCACCTTCATCAGCTTGCAAAAATTTGAATTCGGAATTCACCGAATCAGCAGCTTCGGCAATTGGTGCTCTATGCGTGTCAATCAAATACCTCTTGTGGGCTTCTTGGTATGGGAAAGTCGAGGTGGTGGCACCAATTTCGGCACCCATATTACAAATAGTAGCCATACCAGTACATGATAATGTTTTAACACCATCACCAAAGTATTCCACGATATAACCAGTACCTCCTCTGACTGTCAAAATACCTGCTAAAGTAGTAATTACATCTTTAGGCGAGCTCCATCCAGATAATTTGCCAGTTAATTTCACACCCAAAATCTTTGGTGCTTTCAATTCCCAAGGGGTACCTGTCAATGCATCAACAGCATCTGCACCACCAACACCAATGGCAATTGCACCCAAACCCCCTGCATTAGGAGTATGCGAATCGGTACCTAACATCATTAAACCAGGTGCGGCAAAGTTCTCTAAAACAATTTGATGAATGATACCAGATCCTGGTCCCCAAAATTGAATACCGTATTTTTCACCACAACTTTGCAAGAAATCAAAAACCTCTTTATTTGTTGCTATTGATTTAACTAAATCTTCCTCAGCACCATCTTTACCAACAATCAAATGGTCACAGTGAATTGAGGCTGGAACTGCTGTGGAACTCATACCACATGTCATAAATTGTAACAATGCCATCTGGGCAGAAGCATCTTGCATGGCCACTCTATCTGGGTGCAACTTCAAATACTGTTGGCCCCTTATATCACTTACATTGGATGAAGTAAGACTTTCTTCTGGGTTGCATAAATGTGAATACAATATCTTCTCTGCTAATGTCAATGGTTGGTTTTTCAATATTTTCTTAACCGTCGATAAGTTGTTGATCAATTTAGAATATGGTGGAGTCCTCGATTGATATTCTGGAGGAACTGAAAAGTTAAGTGCTTGAGTGGCTAACGCACGTCTCGACACGCTCCCACTTAATACTGTTCTAGCTCTTAACATTGTTTGATAAATAGAAACAAATTGAATTAGAAAACAATTAAAGAAGAGAAAAAATATAGGTGTAAAAAAGAGAAATGAAAAAAAAATTGAAAAACTAAACAGTGTGAAAAACTCTCTACTTTTTGTACTGTCCAATAACTGTTAGTATAGATATGATTACAAGGTGGAGAGAGAACCAAAAAAAAATTAATAAAAAAAAAAATTTTCTCTTACATGCTGCAAACCTAATCAATTGTGCGATATGACTCAATTTGGGGAAATGCCGTTTTTATTATCGGCACGTGACCTTCCACTACTTACTCACAACAAAATATACACTATTCCATTTTGTTTCTATAAACTCATACTAATCCCCTCCAGGCTCTATTTACCCAGCCACAGTCTCTTATATTGTCATCCTTGGCATCTATTTTCCAATTGGTCTTTGGATCGTTGTACTTTTCAGAAATGCCCTCTCCAGCTGGTTTTGAGATACACACAAATCTTCCATCTGGTAAAAAGCATCTTATCTGGGAAGAAGGATAAGGGCAAGGACAAAACTTTGGTGCCTCAACACATAATCCCGTATCTGGACATAGATATTTATCACATTGGGAATTCAAAACTACACTTTCATATTCTTGAGGTGTTCTTACACCTTGGTTCTGTTGTTGTCTACCACCAGTGTTGAAATTATTCAAAAAATCAAAGATATTAGCGGATGCTAATGCAATAGCAAAAGTTATAACAATTAGTTTTTGAAACATGAGATATGGCGAAGTAGTTGGGTCGATTATTGAGCTGGATAGTGGAAAAAAAATGAAAACACGTCAACTTTTTTTTTCTCTTTAATTTCGGAAATGTCGAGCTTTGCGTCAAAAAAAAAATTATGTCGTTCATCTAGAGAAGAGCTTTCACTACAACAACCAAAGTTATCGTCTTTGTTTATTTGGATAAAATGATGTAGAATGCATGCCCTAAGGAAGCTACTGGTGAGTTTTCTAGATGTATGTTTATTGCACATTTTAGTATGTTTGAGTAGTTGTTTTGTTTCATGATAGTTCTTCTTTTCAAGACGACGACATATGTCACTCAAATCAGTCTGGTAGAAGATGGAACAGAGCTTACAGTCCCCAAATGGTTATTTTAGCAAATCTAATCCTTTGGTTGTAAAAAAAAATAAAAAAGGGGCAAACGGGGAATTGAACCCCGGACCTCCTCGAAACTTGTGTTTGAAATGTACCCAAACGAGGAATCATACCACTAGACCATTCGCCCTGAATTGCGATAACGCTACCAACTGTGATTGTTATTTGGAACTAGGTTAGTTCTTTGAAAATGTTGCAGAGTTGTAAGAGATAGAAACTTAAATACTTAGGATGAAAAGCCTTCAAGTAGAATATCTCACAGAAACTAATGGTACAAAAACAATCACTCTGTAGAATTGAGATTAAGCACATTATTGATGAATCTGAACGGCAATTAACTTTTACAAGAATACCCAAAATTACTTGTAATCACTAAAACAGCATTGAGCTAGGATGAGAGCGAGAAGTAAACACAAAAAGATATGATTTGCTACTAAGGCATAAAAATTTCAAGTTGAATACATTACCATTTTGAGTAGCATTATTTGTTGCGTCTAAGTAACGAATTATTGTTCAGACATGTATTTTTATTTCTGGAATGTGAAAGTCCTTATCCTGTTCTTCTAGTAATTCACTCGGTCTGTTTTCTGGCTGCTAATCAAAAAAAAATGCTGCAAAAAAATATTGGGGCAAACGGGGAATTGAACCCCGGACCTCCTCGAATTTTATGTTCGGTGAAAACCCAAACGAGGAATCATACCACTAGACCATTCGCCCAAATCTGCAGAAGCTTAAATTTTAAGATCTTTGATACAGCTAGAACTTCTACAGTCAAGGCTTCTTGGTGCAACTACATATTTGCATATTCTTTCGTTTTACCTTATATATACTATTAATTGCACTTTTTTCATTAGCTTCCAACATCTTTTATTTCATGTTCAGGATTATGAATTAGAAAACTGAGTTTGTAAAACTTTTGTTGACTTGAAAAGTTTCACTTGAATTTTAGACCAAATTCTTTTGAAAAAAAATTAACAACATAAGAACCTTGTAGATCAGGAAAGGAAATTTTATGAACTTCCTACTACTATTACTAAATGATCAAAATTATACCAATTTTCAATTTCAACGAACAACCAACTTACATATATACACTTGAAAAACCTCTTTCTGTGAAACTCTGTTACTATTTCCAATTATATGTACACTACTGTTTGTAGACTTACTGAAATCGTATAAATATGAAACTTCTATTATTATGAAACCTCTATAAATAATTACGTATAATTTGGATGATTAATAAAATTTTGGTATAAATACCTCTTGTAAACAACAATAATAATAAACTGGAATAACAATTTTGAGCCCCTAAATTTTACACCTCTTTCTTCCTAATATAGGTATAAGCATCTTCCACTTCCATTTGTACTTCTTGTAAAGCTCTCAGCTCAGCACGAACCCCCATATACCAGATCAAACCATTGATTCCACCCGTCACTACAACTAATGTTGTTAAAAACAAAAAAATCACAGAAACCCAAGCTGCCACGTTTGCAACAAAGACCACTGCAATATGCATCCCAACAACAATTACAAGTGATATTATGAAATGCAACTTTCGCCATAATATTTGAAATGGGATTGTTAACCGTCGGTACTGAGATATTTCAGCTAAAAGTTCTCTATACACCGACACCTTTTCTTCATTATTTGACATTTCATCAGCCAGTCCAACCCTTTCTTCTTTTGGTCGAATTACCAAATCCACGCTGTATGCAAAATGATCCGAGTAAGAGCAAGAAAGTGGAGGAGGTAATTTATCAACAAACTTAACCTGAGCAGACACAGGTGTGATATTAGAAGCATCAATTAGTGCATAATCTAGACGACAAGCCTCCCAAAGTGGTCTGGATTCCCTCCATGTGTTAAGTCTAGAATTGCATGTCACACCTGCTAATGATATCTGGTCCTCAAGAGAAAGTGTTGCTATTTGGTCATTGGGAACAACATTATCTTTATTCAAAACATTCCATGAATCAGTTAGTCCACCTTCAACGGTAAATAATTTGTATGGTAACGAATCTGGCTTCGAATTTAAATCACCAACCTGAATTACCGCATACCCCGCTTTTTTCAACATTCGAACCAATTTGGCAAAATCCCAAGCTTGGCATGCTCTATGAGTAGAGTAACTGGCATCACCAGAGCCATAGGGAGCGTGCATATGAGAGTTTAGTAATGCTATTGGCAAAATATCAGGGTGGTGTGGTTGAAACATCGTAACCGCAATACTTTTACCAACATAAAAGTCACCTCTAAAAAATGCAGATGGTCTGCCATTGATGGGGAATCGGTAAAGAAAAGTTTCAGCAATGGAAATTTTTGACAAAACAGCCAACCCAGGACCACTGACTATACCAGCTTTAAAGACTCGTCTGTATGGATATCGTGGACGACACACTAAATCCAAATACTGCCAGTCCTCTTCACACCAAATCTCTTGTAAAGCAACAATGTCATAGTCTTCATCAGGGCTTTTGGGATTTGCAAGAGCATCTGCAATTGCTCGTAATCTCTCTTTTCTATGTTTTGATATAAATTTTAGACCCCATGTGTTAAATGTTAAAAGTTTAATATATTGTTTCTTTGGTTCACTGGCAACCTTTGAACCGCCAAGATCATCTAGACTCATTCTTCAATATTTTCACAAGCACTGAAATGTGGTTAGATAGTATGTATATCTGCTCGTAACACACAATGGCAACTAATTTGGATGTTTTATGAATTGATTTCAGAATATCTATTGTATTTGCTTTTTCCATAGTCTTTTTGTTTTGATTTTTTTTTTCTGTTGCATAAAGTTCGTTTGTTTTGATGCTACGAGTTTTTTTTTTCTTTGGTTGTTTTGGTTTTGTTGTTACCACTTCATCAACAACGACATCTAATCATGGACACGGCAGAACGAGCCTACGAAAAGTTTCAAAATCAAATGATTGCATTTGACAACTTGAAGATTGAAATGAACGAGCTAGCAGTGGATCTAGACCAACAACTATCTGACAAACAATCGTTAATTCTACAACAGGAACAAGATCATAAACAAAAAGTCAATGACTTGACTAATCAAGAATACAAGTTAAAGCTCCAGGCCAAATCATTAAAGGAAAAAGAAAATGCAACAAGAGACAAGTTGAACTTGGCAATGCGCTCTTTGGAACAACAGAAGCTGAAAGTGGAAGATTTAGTGAAGAAGAAACAAAGTTTAGTTGACACAAAGCAGGACTTGGAATCACAGATAAAACAACTTGAAACAGCCATTGATCAGGGAACGAGGGAGCTTAATAAGTCAAATGACAATATGCTGTTGCAAATGAACAAGAATCTAGTGGAGCTAAACAAATATGAAATATACACAGGTCTAAAAATTGAGGTACAGAGTAATGAACTAATGTGTTTCAAATTCTTCAACTTGGATCCCAATGATTACGACAGAGAGTTTGCTATTACTTTGAATATTGGTGGTAGCACGTACAGTATAGAGAACACAAGTCCCAAGTTATCTGATGAAACTGTTGAGCAGATACAAGGTAAATTAAACCAAGGTAGACAGCTTAGTAAATTTTTGAAAGAAGTTAGAACTCTCTTTAAAGATTTTGTGCAGTATTAAGACTTGTAAACTGGGTCAATTATGTATTTTTCCAATAACAAAATGTATTATATAGCTCATAATGAACAAGAATATAAAGACCATAAATTGTAGAAAGGCTTTTAAAGCTGAATAAAAATAATCAGTATTTTACTAATCAGAAAAAGTGGAACATAACAATTAGCAACCAAGTTGGTTCCGTGGTCTAGTTGGTTATGGCATATGCTTAACACGCATAACGTCCCCAGTTCGATCCTGGGCGGAATCATTTTTTTTCTTGGGATGAAAAACTAAGCGGGGGAATCATTTAGATTGCACCTACCAGTTAAAATTCGCTTTGTCGTTCAACGGAGATACAAAATAGTCTAAACAACGTGTTCTATACTGTAGTAAAGAGGTGGGTCAAATTTCCTATGTTTTTTTTTTCCATCAACACGTACCAACTTCACGAGCAAACAAAGCAATTATGTATAATTCCATTGTACCTAACACCGGAATTTCATTACCTCCTCCATATTGTAGGTTTTAACTACCCGATATCCGCGCTAAGAAAGAATGCGGAGATAAACAAAAAATTTATCAAAAAGAAATATCACAAGAATAAAGAACGGGAAAAGAACAGAAAAACAATTCCATTTCAGAACCACAATTTCATTTTCTCATTTCATTCACTTTTTGCTCTTTTAACAAACTCTCAACTACCGTACCAAGCCAACGATGTCTTCACCCAGCGAGAGAATTATTGGCCATATGAATAAGGACCACCAATTGGCTTTGTCAGACTATGTTGTTGTTTATGGTGATGTCAATCCAGCAAACTTGATCGAAGAATCAGTCCAATTAGTTTCTGTCGATGAAAAACAAATAGTTATTGATTATGACATAATCAAGCCACCAATTACTAAAACGTTGTCTCTTTACTGGCACGATGCAAAGGAAGATGAGAATATACAAGTAAAAGCATATGGTGATATAAAGGGGAAATTGATAGCCATGGCCAAGTATTGTGCCAACGAACAAGGGTATGCAGTCAAAAAATTGACAAAAGTTCATGGACCAGATTTTTTGGGTGCTCCAATGTACTTAGTTTGGCTTGTTTTGTTTGTCAATGCTTATGATCCGACTATTTTGAGAAAGTTATTTGCCAACGACGCCTTATTCAACAAGTTAATTGGATATTTACCAGGGTGGACATTTGCTCTTTACCGTGATATGGAAAAAAACGCCCACAGACATATAATTGGACTCGCTATTGCTCATTTAGGGGAAATCTTGTTTTTCACAAAAGGTTACCTTGCTAAATACAGAGCTCCAGAGAATCAAAGATGGATTTGGTATGTTATGAATTTTTTTGAAGGTTTCCCAGTGATGCTTAGACTTAGAAGAGCAACTAAATAGACTATTCCTCCTTTAAAGTTGACGTTCTTTTTGTATTAGGAAATTTATATGTTAGTAGAGTGATATTATGACGTTTATATTAGACTTTCTTTTCCAAAGTATTCAATGATTATTTTATTGGGCTTTAATAAATGAGAGCAGATCGTGTGAAAAACACCTGGCTGGAAAACCTCGTTCCAGTGGCAACTTGTCCGAGTGGTTAAGGAGAAAGATTAGAAATCTTTTGGGCTTTGCCCGCGCAGGTTCGAGTCCTGCAGTTGTCGTTATTTTTTTCACACACGACCTAGCTTACTTTGTTAATGTTTTTTTTTTTCTTTCTCTCGTACATAAATACCATTTCACTTTCACAGAGCTTTGTACTTTACACTCCTCAGTTCGTAGTTTGATTTTTGTTTTGTTGTTTTCTTTAACTTATCAACCTGCTAACTGTCAATGCTTCAATACTCATACTACAAACAATCATAACTTACAGACGTCGGTCTTGAACAAGTCAAATATCTACTTTTGCTTTATTTTACTTTATAAAGTGCCTTTGCTTTTTATTTTTTTGATTAGTGTACTCAAAGCTTTGATCAATACCATACATTCGTTTTACATCAATGAATATGAATATTGGGTCTCACCGAGACGAATCGGTTTCAACTAACCCGAACAGTTTACATATGCAGTTTTTTCAAGACGATCCAGACCAAATAGCTCCGGTGCACCTTGATCCAACATCTATGATTGTCAATAGAGTTACAATAAATACATTGGAAGAGCAGCTGACGAACCCCAAGATTTTTGAAGACAACCAAGATAACGACGAAAGTGACAAGTACTCAGAGGATAAACTAGACCCTATAGCCTTTTCCATCAGAAATAGAAAGTTTAAAGCAGAATTGACACCAGATGAAAGGGGATATATTATTGGCCGATCAGTAAGCACGAGTGTTCAGGAACTAGCAAAAGAATTAAAACTATCTCGAAGTACTATACAGCATACGCTCAAGATGTGTCGACAAAGAAAACATAACAAAACCCTTAATCAAAATAGAGGTCGGAAACTAGCCATCTCGCCTGAGGAAATGGAAAGAGTGCTAAAGTTAATAGAGCAAAGACCCGGAATAAGTAAACAAGAAATAATATCGTCTTTGGATTTAAAAGTGAGTTCCCGGACTCTTGCGAGAGCTTTACAAAGGAATGGAACAAAAAGACTAACGCTGCGAAATCATGGCAAGCAGTAAGAGACTTTATTTTGATTGCAGTTGCAGTCGATGGGACAAGTGTGCAAAAATGAATTTCTGAAATACATTTACTTTCATATAGTCAACTTATCAAATACTATCTGCTATATATACAGACCTGAGTAATTCTTTTATTTGGATTTTTTTGTCGCATGTTCATTTTTTTCTTCTTCTTCTTCTTCCAAAGTTCTCTTGTTAGGAAGCTCTGGTTCCTCTACATCATCGTCACTCAAGTCCAATTCTTCACCTTCAGTTGTGTCTTCTTCATCATTTGCATCATCATCTTCATCCGGTGACAATGCTATAATATAATACTTTAATGCATTCAAATACAAGTCCTCTGATAATAAAGTGGCCAAATCTTCTCCATTTCTGAACTCTTTACCTGGTTTTTCTCCAGTCCAATTGAACCACGAGAAGAATGATTTCATTCCTAACCTATAGTTTTTCTTGTCCTTTGCAGACATGTCCTTCTTATCTTTGCCCTTATATTTTTCTTTAATTACGGACGGATTAATTTTGCTCAACTCATGGGGCCATTTGACTTCAACTGATTCTGACACTATGCGTTCGTCTCCGTCCTCTCGTATTACGATTTTGAACTTTTTCGTTATTTCTTGTTCTGGAATATAAGGATTCTTACCAAAAGTTACAGTTATATTGAAATCCTTAAAATGACCTGCCTCATCATCGACAATGGGATAATAAACATAGATATCATCAATATACTCCAAGTACTTTAAATCATCAGGACTAATATAATCAGCAAAATCATCGTTTTCAGCTAATACTATGTACCAGAATTTTGGAATTTCTTTCAAGATAGAACGTCTTTTGGCATACATTGGTTGTGTCTTTTTGATTCTATAGATCTCGGCTTCTCTTTCCACTTGACTCATCTCTTTCTCCCAATCACCAAGTTTATCTAAACTCAATTGAAGACGTTTTCCTTCATCTTTCTCTGTCATTACGTATATGTTATTGTGAAACTTGAAAGAAAAATATAATTTTTTAGAATTGAAACTGAAAATTGACTTTCTAAACGTGTTTTATTCTTGATGGTCCTATTTTCTTCGTTCCGTTTTCAATGTCGCTTAGCAAAAGTAACGTTTGAAGAATTCAATTTTTTTTTTTGGATGAGTTTCTCTCCCATTGTTTTTTTTTATCGTCTTTGGTTGTGTCAAAGTTCCTGAAATTGTCCACAACCATTACTGAGGTAAATCTTGCCGACACAAACCAAACCAAACAAACCCCATTTCAAGTCCTTACACTATCATGCTAAAAGAAAATGAGATTATATCTCGAGCGCTTGTTACTATTGACAACTTCAAGGGAAGTCTAAAGGCATTTAAATCATCTATTACTGATGGGGGGTACACTCAACTCCACATGCCCAATTGTTTTTCCCGAACATTGGTGTGGAAAGTATGTTTGATCACAGACAGTCTCAAGATCAGTACCTGGGAATCCAAACTCAACGATTCCAGAGTTGTTTTTGACCAGCTAATCAGCAGAGATGATATGAAATTACCTTGGAACAAACTTGATCTGGACAGCGTATTCTATCATTCTGGGGATTTGTCCAGAAAATCGAGTATAACAAGGAAACTGTCATCACGGGATTCAAAAGGGTTACATAAGGTGTCACTTCTTAGAGTAAACACTACAGAGGATCCATTGTCTTCATCAGCTCAATTGCTGAGTTATGTCAACACCGGTGACGATCTTGAGTTGCTTCAAACAATCATACTAGATATCGATCGTTTATTTCCTGGCGAAGACTTTTTCAGCGATTCCAATAAATATTCCATTCATCGGAAAAAACAATTGATTGAGATACTATATTTATGGTCAAAGTGTAACCCTCAAGTCGGGTACAAACAGGGTTTACATGAAATCTTGGGGTTGATATACATGAACTTGTCACAAGAATCTGTGGATATTTCTCAGACAAACACGTTTTCTAGCGATGACATGAAAATACTCAGTCTTTACAATGTTCACTACTTATGTCATGACGTTTTTACAATATTCAACAAATTTATGTTACAGAGTGGTAATATAACACATTTTTATGCAAGCGAAGATGCATTGTGGAAATCGATTGAAAATTTCAACGTTTATTTGATGAAAATTGACCAATTCATTCATTATACCTTAAACACAAAGCTAAACTTAGAACCCCAATTATGGATAATCAGATACCTAAGATTATTGTTGCTACGCGAATTAGGAAGTGATTTGGAAACCACAATGTTGTTGTGGGACAAATTGGTATCACTACAATTACCGATAAATCTGGGAAACAGTATTTCTTCAATTCCTGACATATTAAACTTTATGATCATTCAGTTGCTTATACAAGTCAAAACAGATATATTATCAAGCGATTTCAGCGAATGCTTATCAATATTGTTGCATTATCCATTTAAACCCACAACTCAGATAGAAAAATACGAGTTTGTGAAAAAACTATTCAAAGATGCAGTAAAGCTTTATGAGAAGCGAAACGATGATTTAAAACTTTATGAGTATGGTATACGGTTAAACAACAGATACAATCCAAATTTGAAAATTCTCATGAATTATACAAACGGTGAAAGAAGCAGTACCGAGTCAGTGAACTCCAGTCGTGCTGCTAGTCCAGCACCTGGCAGCAATCCTCCACCTACTTCTGCACCACCATCACTTTCTAGCTCACGTAATGACAATATGAAATTTGAAAAGATGAGATTAGAAATGAGACTAAAGAAAAAAGCTCAACTGATGATTAACCCTAAGTAGATATAACCTTTCATAACTTACCATAGAAAATAGAATTCTAGATAAATCAGTATTCTAGTATATATGTAGCGACATTTTTGTGCGACATCGAAAAAATGAAATTGTGCACTTAAAAAGAAAGGTTTCCACGATAAAATGGAAAACCAGACAAAAAAAAATCCATCAATGTTCAATTAAAGTTATTGTAATTTACCACTTTTTAAATCCATCACTAAATCAACAAAATGGGTAAAAGAAAGTCATCCTCACGTAAACCAGCAAAGAAAATCAAACAAACACTTGATACCACATTCACATGTTTGTTTTGTAATCATGAGAAATCAGTTATTTGTACAATAGATAAGAAGAACTTATTAGGTGAATTGCATTGCAAAATATGTGGGCAAAGTTTTCAAACTGCTATACATTCATTATCACAACCAGTAGATATATATAGTGATTGGATTGATGCTTGTGAGGATTTAGCTGAAGAAGCAGAAAAACATGGTAATGATGAAGAAGGTGACGTCTACTCTGACGGGGACGATAATACGGCTACCAATAATAATTCTGGAAGACATGAGAAAGATCCCATTCTAGATTCTGAGGACGAAGACGATGAAAATTTTTAAAAATGTCTGCTTCATAACAATATGCATAGAAAAAAAAGAATTATATATATATATGTATATGGTGTATTATATTGACAAATCTATTAAAAAGAATACTATTGAGAATTAGAATTAAATGGCAAAACATACTAAAAAAAAGGAGGGTGGAAGGACGAAAAGGAGAAGACGAAGAAACTAGTTCTATGTCTATTTGAAGAGATTCTTCAATACTTCGTCATACGTGTTATTCAATGTATGTGTCTTATCTATTCCAGTGTTAATTTCATCTGCATCTGTATCTACATCTTTTGAAACGCCATCCATTTGTTCAACAGATAGTTTCTGCAAACGGGATTTGATATGTTCAATGTCAAGTAGACCTTCTTCATGATCATTTGCACCCTGATTCTCGTGACACTGGAAAACTTTTTCCAACGAAACTCCCTTCTTTTTCAAGTCACTCAAAAAGTCAATCACTTTGTCTAAATCAGCCAATTCAACACTCATCAATTTGTTTCGCAATTCCTCACCTGTTGATTCCGGGTATGGAGAATTTGGACTGTGGAAATCTCGAAGCTTTGCTAATTTCAAAACAGACCCTTCTTCTTTATTTAAATTATTCAAACTTGTGCGTGAATCGGATCTTGACATTACTGAAGGAGACTTATTTGCCAATACACTTGCTGCTGGTTGAGGATCTAAATGATCAGATTGCTCAAATTGTTGGGTTTCTTCATTACCCTCTCTGGTACCAATCATACTCGTTAAATATCCTGCGTTTTTATTGTTATCATCTACCAAGCTTGGGTCAATTAACATCAACCCCTTTTCAATACTGGAATCTATAAATATCAATCGAATCAAAGTTTCCTTCCCATCTAGATCTAATCTATTTTTCAACTGCATTCTCAATAGTTCATTAATAGTTTGTCTCAATCCATGACTAATTGATTTCGCACGTTCAATAAATTTTGTAATTTCTGGCAGTTGCAAATCAAGTTTCTGTTGTGATTTTAAACGGAGGATCTCATGTAATTGTTCTGTCATCGATACATTACCAGCAGAGTCTTCTGACAACAACGGAGTTTTCACATCTGCCTTTTTGGCAGAGTATAACAATCTCTCCATATTTCTCATTGTGTATAACCCCATCCTTTCTTTGAAAATATCAGGGAAGTTGTCGGAATCTGCATCCACATTAATTAAACTCTGTGAGTTCTTGACAGCATTAACCAAAGCACTTCCACAAGTAAAGTCAAGTTTGGAACCCAAAATAGAAAAGTATCCCAAGCTTTTGCAAAATGGTAGTATTTCCGCAATTTGTAAAACTGACGATTTACTAAAATTCTCATTTTCCAAATGAAGTCGAACCAATTTAGGGAAAAGAGGAAGTTTAGATATAAAATAGTTCACACTGGCAACTTCATTGGCATCTGCCTCTTCATTATCACTTTTCCCAAAAGTTCCAAATAATCTTTGGTTATTGGAAAAATCCACATATTTCAAATTAGGCAATTTCATCAACACTCGTTCAAAAGATTCTTTAAAAATATCTCCAAGACTTACATTTGTGGAATTTAGACTCACAAATGATAATGTTGACTTCAGCAATATTTGATCAAAATCTGGACGTTTTGAATAGTCAACAAGAATTTTCAACATATGAACACTCAGAAAGTCATTGTAACCAAAGTCTATACCCCTGGCAAAATCTTTAAAAAGCCATTCATCAACAATAATTTTCATATGTCGAGAAGTTAACTGGTTGAACGCCAACCCTAATCTCGAAGTCTTCTTCAGAACAGCTAAGGATATCAATTTTTCAAAAATTTCAATATCCGTAATGCAACAACCAGTTAAAATCAATTCTTCTATACCACCTCTTGCGACCAAAGTAGCCACAAACAATTCCCAATCAACATCTGAACGATTGTCTTTATTGGATACCATTCTTACCAAGGTTTCGTCAAATTTGCTGTCAGTTTTCTTCTTCTTCTTCTTGAGAGTATTCACTGATAAGGAGGGACATTGAGTTATATCCAACCTATTCAACACTGTATTTCTTGATAAAAACCAACACAATAAGGACCAGCCTTTTTGGTCAATAGGAGTATTCCTCAAACTAAGTTTCTCCAACTGCTTTTTGGCACTCATTGCTGAGAGCAAGATTTTAAATTGTTCAACTGAAAAGTTCACCCCGTCCAACGAAACACAAATTACCGGCGCAATTCGCAAAAAATCAGCAAATGATTGAATCTCAATCATAGTGGGTGTTGGATTACGCAACTGCAAAACAGGTATAGGTGCCATTGACCCTTTTGGTATTTGCTTTAATATTGCTGGTATGGGAAGAATTTCTCGCAAATGACAACAACGTGCATACATTGTATCAAGAGCCATTTTTTTAATGGGGACTGAATAATTAACAGCTTGATGACGAGCCATTGGAGTGTCTATAGTAAAAGATTTAGCATGCTTGTCAACAGAAGGTTCACTCTCTAATTGCAGAGACTCTGATGACTGGTTACTTCCGTCATCATTATTGTCATCATCTTGGGCATTCAAATTGTTTTCACCTGGTTTCGGTGGGTCAGAATCTTTCTTTATATAGCCCAAAGCACCTGTGCCTCCAACCACTATCCCACCTCCTAACCCCTTTTGTGATTTTTCAATCTCGAGTCGCTCTTCGTCAGTAAGTGGACGTATATTAACAGTTCCATTTGGTAAAACTTCCACATTACCTTTTCTTGGAGTTCTAGAGGGAATCTGTTGTGGTGGATCTATTAAGAAAGTTGAAGAATGAAATGCTACTCGTTTCAATGGTTTTAGACCTTGGAAGCTAGGATTATTTTCCAACCCATTTTTTACTTGCGACTGTGGCGTGACTGAGACTGAAACCAGAGATCTTGGCAGACTCGTTTCTCCATTCTTCATTGCAACACTGTTTTTTCGTTTAAAAAATCCAGAAACTCTGCTGGCATTCACTTCATCTTTAGTCTTATTATAATTGGTAGGTTCAGATGCATTAACTAAAACAGAGGGCAAACATTCATCTTTGGCAGAATGGGATGACGAAGCAACAGATGCACGACGATCACTTTTTCGGTAGAACTTTATGTATTCCTCCAATCGGGGATCACAAGTATCATGAGTGTATGCTGGGGTAGACATCGTTCTTTGAAGGTTAGAACCGGAAACTAACTTGGGTGATGATGACAACGACGCAATGCTGGAGTTTGAACTATCATTCGATTTCTTATCTGGATTTACACTGTAACCAGACTTAAAAAGCCCGTCTTGGTGATTGCCAGGTGGAGTTGGAGACTCCTTATGGAATTTGCTTTTCAACTTCGACAAAAACCCACCACTAGTGCTTACTGAAACGCTACTTCGTCTTCTTGGTTGCTGTTGTTCTATTTCATGTCGATGATGACGTGGCGAGGTATCAGATGCTATATTTTCTTCCTGAATGGGAGCAATCGATGGCTTCGTTTTATTAGTATAGTTTTCATTAGAGTTTGAAATAGCTGAAGTGAGATGTGAAGTTGGGATTGTTGCTTGTGAATTCAAGTTTGTCTCTCGTGGGGAACTAACCAGGGGTTGCACATCAGCATTTGGATCTATCGAGGAGTCGGTAATAAACCAATCAACGTCTGTATCTTGTACACCCTTTGTATATAAACAAGTTTCTTCTGCTAATATATCTCTCATTTTTTCCATATCTAACTGTGGTTTAGTCTTTTGATCAATTAATGGAAATGATCCATTCGTTGATAGTTGCTGTGCTTTAGGTGTAGAAAATTGGTTCTTTCCGGAATCTTCATCTGTTGAAGTCATTATTAATACGACAATATAATAGAATACCCCACCAGAAATTAAAATATTATTTAATACAAATCCAAAAAATATTTGAGGTCAGTTAATTCTTTGCAAGGCTGAATGGAATTGAATTGAATTAGAAACAAAATAAATCTTTTATATATCAAAAGAATTGAGTGAGAGAAAGAGAGAGGGCTATAAAAAAGTGAGTGGAAAATGGAAAAAGGAAAAAGAGGAAAAAAGAGAAAAATTGTACTACTATATGCATATTATTGAATTAATTATATTATATTGAATTTTATAATTAATTAATAAAATTCTTACATGGGTGATTCTCAATGGTATTTCGTCAATTTCCTCACTTTATTTTTTTTCGTGCGCCCGGCGAGGTTTATTTTAGGTCACCACCATTCTTCATCACCACCGCAACAACAACAACAACCAGCAACTATACTCATAAACTGGTACGATTTTGCTACCACTGATCCATTGGTACAAAATGTAAATAAAAACGTCATGCAGCATTTTTTTTTTGATCAGCTAATCTCAAAAGACTAAAATCACTAAAATGACCTGAGGATTTACTAAACCGACTCTCTTATCACCTTCTCTTTTGCCACCATCCACACCACCACTACCACTATTCCCCTCCCTGTCCATCCCCACATCGTTTCAAACTTTTTTTTTCAGGGAGCCCCAAAACCGACAAATCTTGAATAGTAATACAATGTCTGTGTTGCACGTTCTTTTGTCTATCTAAAAACAGTATTTAAAGAGTTCTTAAAACTACAAATAACTACAGTTAGAAAATAAATAGATACAAAAAATATATGCCAGCAAAAAGAGATCACGCCAGGTTATATTCTAAAATATCTGCAAAAAATAACGACAACTGCAGGACTCGAACCTGCGCGGGCAAAGCCCAAAAGATTTCTAATCTTTCTCCTTAACCACTCGGACAAGTTGCCTTGTTCATGCATTTTGAGAATGCCCATAAAAAATTAAGTAGTTGTTATATTACTTAAGCTGCAAATTTTAATTGCTTCATGGTCTCCAATTTAAACTGAATTTGTTGTTCTCAATTTCCAAATGGATACCTTCAAATATAAACAGCATCATGAAGTACCCACATCACTATATACCATTTTTTCACTTATCAGAGTTTTCCATTACTTTTGGAACAGGATATTACATATGATTTCAAATGTGCAAATGTAAACGCTTTCTGAAACTCACATTATTGTACAGAAGCACGGTGCTGTCGTGATTTTCATTGTCTCAATCACAGGAAACCAATAAAACCATATTGGTGACTAATTTGATCCAGTAATATTGTCACAACTCTCGGAATTGATGCCTCACCGCTTCAATAACCAATTTGCGTTTCAGTACTTTCCTTATCATTATATTATTCCCTGTTTCGAATTTAAACTTTAACTAAAACATGAAACATACAACCAAGTTTTACAATACCTGACCAAAAAAAATAAAGGATTATCATCCTTTATTTTTTTATTTTTTTCCCGCTTTCCCCTTCCTGTTACCATGTTAAATTTCATCTCTAACCACTAATTATCAATGCTTTCAAAAAGTGAGGGAAGTTATCAACCATTTAAATACAAAGTTGAATACCCGTTTTTATTAACTGTAACAATTTACATTTTTTTTTATTTTCCATAAAGCCAAAGCTGTGACTTTTAATAAGAAATGAAGAAATCTACTGGCCCCACTCAAACTCGCCAAGTAGTATTCAACATATCTCAAAACTTTAAAGTGCTCAAGATTTTGGGAGAGGGTGCTTATGGCATTGTTGCTTTGGCAGTACATTTACCCACAGAGACTAAGGTGGCCATCAAAAAAATCGAACCATTTGAAAGACCATTATTCTGTCTTCGTACGTTACGAGAAATCAAATTATTAACAAAATTCAAGAACCACGACAATATAGTTCGATTATACGATGTACAAAAACCAATGAATTATGACAGCTTCAATGAAGTTTATCTTATTCAGGAATACATGCCTCTGGATTTGCATAATATTATACACACACATCTTTTGAGCGATCAACACGTTCAGTATTTTATCTATCAGATCCTCAAAGGTTTAAAGATGATTCATAGTGCAAGAGTAATACACCGTGATTTGAAACCATCCAACATTTTGGTCAATGAAAAATGTGATTTGAAGATTTGTGATTTTGGCTTAGCTCGCTTAGATACCAAACATTACAATTTTGATGAAGCACCTAGAATTTCAATGCTAACTGAATACGTCGCTACAAGATGGTATCGAGCTCCAGAAATCATGTTGAGTGCATCCAATTATTCGACGGCTATCGATCTTTGGTCGGTGGGCTGTATATTGGCTGAACTTTTGACTTACAGGGCCTTGTTCCCTGGATCTGACTACATTAATCAATTGAAATTAATCTTTGAAGTACTTGGAACACCAACCGATGAAGACTTGCAGATCATCAAATCAGAACGTGCACAAAAGTTTATCAGATCTCTACCAACAAAGGTCAAGATTGACTTGAGTGAATTCATTAATAATCATCCATATAGAAATATTAAACATCGTGGTCGAGACCAAGTGAACCCATTAGCCATAGATTTATTGGAAAAGTTATTGGTTTTCGACCCAGCTAAAAGAATCACCGTTCAAGAGGCATTAGAACACCCTTATTTAAATTCATACCACGACCAACTTGATGAGCCTATTACACTGCCAATACCTATAGAAGAGTTTGATTTTGATATAGATAAGAAGAATTTGGACACCAATGACTTGAAAAAACAAATTTTCGAAATAGTCATGTCGTAATACTTTACTTAATTAATTACTTTTACTAATGTTTGAAATTATTTTATTATACTTTATAAAGATATAGGTACGTAATACTTTTAATTTGTTTAGTGATGTTTTCTTTGTCTTTCAATAATATCTGTTAAAACTTTTATTGGGTTCACTGTTCAACCCTGTCCCCTCCTGATAGTGATCATCTTTTCTCAACTGTAAAATAAAACAAGAAAATGTATCCTAGACCTAAGAACACAGCAGACAATCCTCCTAAAAACGAAATGTCCTTCCAAAACGCACCCACATCAAACCCAAAGGTACTCAAAATTACAGCACCTGGGACTTCAATTGACAATCCATATTTCTTTTCCCGCAATATCAAGTCCTTTACTTCATTAATGGATAATGATTCATACGCATAATGAAACACGGATATCCACTCCAACCATTTTATTTGCATGTTCAAATCTTCACTGTTTATAAATAAGCCAGCAAAGAGCAATGACATTAATAATAACAAAACCCCAACCATTGTAGACGTTCCTGGCTCTTTTACCAATATACCCACAATCAACATTTCAAGGGCAACAGACACATTAAACAACACCAAAACCAAAATAGCTTTGAGGAAAGCATTGTGCTCCATTGTCAAACCAACCAAGGGATATGCAATACTAATCAAAATAATAGGTGGTAATACTCTCAATGGAATTATATCACAGAAAAGCTTACTAACATAATAACTTAATGGATTGTAATAATTGTTGGCTCGTTCTCTGATGAAAATAATTCTTTCTGTGGCAAATGAATGCAATCCAGTTAATGCTGAAAATCCAAAAAATGCCAACAAAAAGAAGAAAAGCCCTAATCTGTTTTGGAACCCACTAATATCGTTGGAAACATCATAGTACAAATACCCACAAAATAACCCAACTGCCAAGGACAAAACATAATGTGCCAACAAAAGTCTTGGGTTTCTGTACAAATTTTTAAATGTTCTGGAGGCAAGAATGGTGATCTGGGTAAAGATTGTCGCCTTCTTGATATCCTGACTACCTTGTGTCAACGGTAAAGGATTTTCTTTCCCATTCGTTATCTCTTGCTTGATTTCAAATGCAGAGGGCGACTCTATAAACAAAGTTGGTAATTTATTTCTTAAGCGAAGTATAGTTTCTTCTTCACCACCTTTAGATTTGCGATGCCCAATAATATCAGTGTTGTATTCATCACGATGCACAGCAAAATGCTCCCATTCACTAGTGGTGTCTACTTGACTCTCAGATCTAGTGCTCAAAAAAGCTGCATGGACATTAGCATCATGCAAATCACTTGATGACGCTATAGCAACACTGGAATCTGCATCAGAAACTTTAACTATCTTGTTGTGATCAACAGTAATATCGATCAAATAATCGGCAATGTTGTAACCCGGTGGACATTTATAACCATTTTTAGTGAAGAAATCATTACATTTGATCATTTCTCCTGAATATATCAAATCTCCCTCACTAAGCAAAAGCAATTTATCAAACAACGATACAATATTACTTCTTGGCTGATGAATTGTGAAAACAACAGTTCTTTCATAATCACGTGATAACTTGACCAAACTTTCAATTACATTTCTTGCATTGTAAGAGTCTAATCCGGAAGTAGGCTCATCCAAAAATAAAATCGAAGGGGAAGTAACCAACTCACAAGCAATAGAGACTCTTCTTTTCTCACCACCAGAAATACCCCTTTTAAAATCAGATCCAATAACTCTATCCTTGATGCCCAAGATTCTTAGTTCATTAAGTACTTCAATTACTCTTGCTTGCTTTTGTCCAAAACTCATGTCACGCGGAAGCCTTAACAACGCACTGTTTAAAACAGTCTCATATACAGTCAACGTAGGTATCAAGTGATCCTCTTGATCAACAAACCCGATAATAGACTTGTAGTGTTTTGGGTCTATTGGATTTCCGTTCACATAAATTGATCCATCGATTTTACCATCTTTGTTCTTACCAGCCAAAATATCCAACAATGTAGTTTTACCAGCACCTGAACCTCCCATTATAGCCAAACATTCTCTTGGTTTTACAAACCCAAAGACTCCATTTAAAATTTGTCGACCACCAGTAACCTCATATTTAATATCTTCAAAGGACAATGTTGTAGGCTCGAAGTTTAGGTTCATGACACTAGGATCCGAATCCAACGGTTCATACCCATTCTTCTTGAACAAGGCCGACTCACTAATATTTCTCAAAAGAGAGACAACAGCTAAAATACAAACCAACAAGACTCCAATTATTACAAACAAATTACCAAGGGTGAACTTTGGATTATCGGGGAGAGTGTATCCTGGGATTTCGCTTTTATGAATACACTCACCTGATTTACATTGCAACGTGATATATGGATCGCCAAAAACACTTTGGATCAAATCATTCATACTTGGCTCGGAAAAGCGACACTTTTTGGTTGCGACATCACAGGTGAAATCGCCTGGACCTCTAATTGTTTCAGTTAAAAACTCAGAAATATCAATTGATCCAGCCTTACCACAAAGCATTCGATCAGGTAAACATTTACAAGCTACTTCTTCACAATTATAATGAGTGGTATTGGCATTCAAATCATAATCCAATTTACATTTGTTCAAATCACAATAAAATGATTCTACCTGATCAATCCAAAATTGAAAATTACAATTTTCCGAAGTTTTATTGCACGAAAATGTAGCTTGTGGGATTTTGCCATCCAATATAGAAAGAATTTTGGGGTTAGTTACATCACACATTTGATGAAATTTGTTAACTATAATACCTTCTCTATAACAAGTTCCCTTTAACCCTTCTGGCATGAATTGGTCACACACATCGTCTCTTTCACACAAGTTACAATTGATTCCAGACCATCCTGATTTACATGCACACTGTTTCTTTTTTCTGACGGGTCTCTTTGAATTACCATCTCCTAAAGATCCACATAAAGGTTCAGAGCAATCATTGCCTCCAAAACCATCTTGACATTCACACATTCCTGTAAATGTATTACACTGGGAAAATTGGGTACACTCGAAATTTGGTAAGTTACAATTGAAACATGGTGGACATTCTTTGTTATCGTCATCACCATCATTGCCATGTCCTGGTTTGGCACGTTCGGCTATTTGAGGATTAATCTCAAATATATCTTGATGTACGAGTGATCTTTTAATTCTTGTAAAAGTAGCTTCAAGATCTTGATTATTCTCAACCTTCAATCCCATTGTCAATTGCATTAGACATGAAATGACTGTCCACGCCACAAATAACTTAGCATTCATGGTTTGAGTTGATATGGGGGGGGGATTAAAGATAATAATAAAAATAAAAAATCAATTTAAAGGAAAGTAAAACAACGTCTAAGTAAATAATCTCTATTATAAATAAGGAAAATAAAAAGTGAAAGCTAGGGGATATCACAGCCTTCTAATTCAATTTTAAGATAAGGAGCAAATGGATTGTTGAATAGTTTGAACTTTTTTTTGTGGTTATTAAAGTTTAACACCAAGAAGTTAAATAGAGAAGAAAAAGATGTGTTATCGTACAAGAAAATAGTTATTGCTTACTTAGTATATCGGTGATAGTGCAGAATCTTCGCCCCCCGAAGCTCGCCCCGACTCCCCTCCTCTCCTTCATCCGCGTCAAACGTCTCAGTATCAACAACTATTAGTAGTGCCAGCAACAAAAAAAAAAATAGCAAAGTTACACATCTGCTTATCTAAGCAATATTTTCACAAGTAAAAGTGTTCAACCACAAACAAAAAACAAGAAAGATCAGAAAAAAATAATAAACAAATACAAGAATCCACGATACCTGAAAGTTAATCACAGGCAAATTCACATTTATAACTTACTCAAATCCTAAATTCACAAAACATCATTCAGATAAGAGAAACTACATTGAATGCCAGGAATAAAGAAAAACAGGAAAACTTACAATCAGTCTAGTTTTAGACGAGTACTACGATCGAAACTTAATTCAAATGAGGGATCAAACACAGTTGGAATAAAATCCGATAGCTGTGATATTTTGATTTACTTGATATATATGAACTATGTTAATGAGCTAATAAATGAAGGTGCAAAGTCTCAAAACGGTGGTGCTGGTGAAGAAGGAGAGGTTACTGAAGAACGTCTAAACAATGCAAATGACAAACTAATCAAGAAATACAGAGGATGATGGCGACATTTATATACAGGGGATACATCTATCTAACTATGTACACATTTTAAAATACCGTGTTTGGGTTTTGTAATGTCTCTATCATGGCAATCGCTGCCTCTGGATCTCTCTTATTGTATACGAACAACCCTTGCAACTGCGCTGTGCTAACATGTTGCATGTTCAACTTTCTATATTTGGCTAAGAATTTCTCACAAAGTTCTTCTTCATTTTCATAAAATCTTAAGAACATGCGCTTAACTTGATGCTCAGTTGCGTTGTCTATCATAACTTTATAATCAACTCTCCCTGGTCTGAGCAAAGCTGGATCTAGTTTTTCAGGATGATTTGTGGTCATAAATGTAATGCATTCTTCAGCACTAGCCACACCATCTAACGCATTTAACAATCCAGAGAAAGTTACTCCATTGTTAAAACCTTGATCATTGGTCTGTTCCCTCTTATTGAACGCTGCATCGACATCTTCTAACAATAAAATAGATCTATTCGGTATGTGATTCATTAAATGATTCAATCTATCGTCAGTCAAATTGTTCTCGGATAAATTTAAAATACAAATATTGTAATCCAACTCCCCAGCCAATGCTTGTATGAAGGAAGTTTTACCACTCCCAGGAGGACCATATAACAAATAGCCTCTTCTGTAAGGTATACCACGCTTGTGATACCACTCACCACTAGTGAGAAAATCCTTAACGTCATTGACAATATTTTCAGCAATTCCTTCATCTAAAATAACTGACCCCAACAATCTTTTGGACCGAGGCTGTCCAAAAGGTCTCCATTCCGGCCCCCAAGATGTAAAGATAACTGTTTTACCTTCACGAGCTTTCAACGCCAAACTTTTTGCTTCACTTAACAAGTCATTGAACAATTTGCGATCTCGGTAAAGGGTCGTCAAGGTCACAGTTTCAAAAGGTGTGCCACTTGTCATGTCCAACAATTTCCCAGATCGTTCACGATTTACTAACATATATGCCCCCTTATACCTTATTAAATGTTTCCCAGGTCCTGGAACTAATGAAAAATTAGTAGTGATGGCACCGTTATCATGAGTGATCACATTGGTTTCAACAGATAAGTGACGTGAAGTTCTATGCTTATACTGGGACATCCATTCCAAAAACCATAGATAAGATTTATCTTTCGAAGGGATTTCTAAATCAACTAATAGCTGACGATAAATGAACCCTGAACCTTTTACTACTCCCAGTCTTGCTAATGCCAATCCTGTACCAAGCAACATCAATCCACCACCAGCCGCAAAATACGGATTATTAACAACAATTTCATTGAACCCCTGGGTTAACATCCCCTTTAAAGTTCCATCTGAAGACTCCTTTATTTTTTCAAAATCAATAGACTGAGGTGTCTGAGCCATTCTGCATCACAGTTTGTCGTTTTTTTCCAAGAAGCTTGATTTTCAATGCTTTTTTTTTTTCATGTAGATTGTGAAATTTGGTTTGCCATTTTTTTTTTTCTGCTGTTAGTTCGTTTGATCGTTTGTTTCTCCCCCCCGACTTCCTCTCCATTACCAGTTGCCACTTTTTCTATTTTCATTTCCTTTTCTTTATATTGAATACTATATTCTCAAATCTCTTAACATAGCATAAGCTTCATTTGGTCAAGTAAAGGATTATAATTCATAATGATGGATAATGAAGCAACCATACCTTCATCTTTAGCTTCTACAGAAGCGGAAAATGTCGACACAGAGACAGGAAACTCAGATAAATCACTTTCCCACATCAATCGATCTAGCAACTTTCCTGAAACTACATCCAATCAATTACAATCAAACAACCCGTTTCGCTCATCAACCCTGACAGTATCGGTACCATCACTGGAGTCAGTGCCAATTTCTCAACTAAGGACTAGAATTGCAAATGCAGAATTGGTGAACTATCCATTCAAAACTTTGAATAGAATCTTGGATGATTTGAAATGGACAATTCCAGTCCAAGAAAAATATAATTTCAGCATGTTAAACAGTAAGCCAATAGATTATAGTGAGGAATTGAGTAAAGTTGTTAATTCGAGTATCATACATTTTGAAACATTGATTTTAAATAATGATTTGGAGTATTGCAAGTCAGTCGAAAAAGTCGAGTATTCCAATAGTCAACAAGTGCTTTATATTATGAGAGGTATTTTGCTGGATAAGAAGCACGGGACTTATCATTTCAGATTAGCTGCATTAGAAACCGACTCTAACCCTTTTGTAACTAAACTCATTGATAAACATCAATATCATGTTATCCCCAAATCCAGCATATCCGCACATGATTTACAAATTTTGTTGGAGAATACTATAGATGTTGATAAGATTATTGATGATGCATTTTTCAAGAGTTTAAACTCACCAAATGGTCAAATCCTAAGGGTAACATTGTTCAAAGCAGAATTCACCCAAGAAGATTTAGTACCGTTGACGGACGAGGAGATAATACGAGAACGGTATTTAGAAGGAATTAAGAGACACCCAAATCTATCCCCGGAAACAATTCCAAACCAACTCCATTGTATTAAAACTTTGATAAAAGTGTTACGAGGACCGGTTACTTTGAAACCCGAGGACACCATCAAAACAATTAACCTCAAAAATACAGTTATGGATGCACAGATCGACGTCAATTTACTTTTTGAGAAATTGTCATTTACCTTAAATGGGGATGAAGCAGTACCACCAGACTTGAACAATTTGCCTGACTTGAAGGAATCGTACATAAGAAAAATCTTGGAGTTGATATTCTTTGCGAAAAATGTAATGGTGCCAAATAACGAGTTCCAGACTTTGTATTCATTTTCCGACAATATGTCTCAAGTGTTTCACACGATCGTTGAATACGATAAAAACGTGAGTGTGAGACATTTCAGTAGCAATTATTCAAACAGATTTCCATATTTCATCAATCTTAGCGCAAGTGCTTATTTCTCCGATGAATTGATAATAAAATGTTTCGAGCTTACAGTGCAGTCTGATTCAATCAACCAGTTATACTATGTGGATTCCTTAAAGCAAATACGAAGTTTCAGAAACAATAATGGGGGTTATTCAGTAAACAATAAGCTTGATATTTATTTCAGACAGAGAAATTTGATAGGCTACAGTGATTTTCTTGAGTCGATGAAGATATTGGGATTAGCAGTTGAAAGCAATGAAACAGAAACAATTGATGATGATGTTATTATTGCAATGTATCGGAGCCAATTTAAAAATGATCCCAAGAATTACCAGTATTATAATAATCATTTGAAAAGAATTGCTGGTATCAAAAATTCCGAGAAACTTGATGATTTTATTCAGAAAGAGTTGTTACCAATCGATTTAGCACTTGAAGAGTTGAGTATTGAAGAGATTACAGAGGATGATGTTGTGATCACTGCATACGAGTTCAAGCTTGACGAGTTATTGCAACTGAATGGATTCAACGGCAATGCTAATGAAGTCATTTTTTTGAATAAGGCATTACTCTCAGTTGCAGTTCATCGAAGAAGTTACATATTATTGGAGTATTTGGAAACCAAATTACCTGATTACGTAAAAATACCCACAATGAATGAAATGACTACTCGCAAGGCATTTGAAACACTTGATATTGATGTCCAAGCTCTGGAATCTGAAATTATCAGTAATTTTCAAAATAAATTTCTCAAGGGAAATGTCGATATTCGGTTGTTGAGATACGCATTAAAATTGATTGCTGAATCCAAGAAATCAGAGATATTATTAAGTTTCTTGAGAACTGGTAAAATAGATACATCATTACTCCCAGCACAAAACTGGCCTGCTGGGTTAGATAATATTGGGAACACATGCTACTTAAATTCGTTATTACAATATTATTTTTGTATAAAACCATTACGAGAATTGATTTTAACATTTAATGAGAACAATTTTAGTGCTAATGATTACCCTGAAACGAGAAAGATAGGTGGGAGAAAAGTAGAAAATATGGAGCTTCAAAGATCAAATCAATTCGTTTACCAGTTGCGTCGGTTATTTCAAGAAATGATTTATAGCAACAAAAGATGCGTTCAACCTAGTAAAGAATTGGCATATTTATCTTTTCTTCCATTGTCACAACCAGTTAATTTCAAAAATCAAAAGAAGACCGATTATCTGGGTAGAACTACAATTGAGGAAAATAAACAAGTTCAATTAGCTGAAACCAAGGACAACCAGAGTGTTGGCACAGAATTTGTGCATGGCGAACTTGAAGGAGTATTATATCAGCAATCAGAAAATGGACTCAGTACTGATAAAGATGTAACTATGACTGATGGCGATGATGAGATCAATACAGAAGTAAAGGATATTATAGACATGGATAGGGAAGTTGAAACTGGAATGGAAATTGAAACAGATGTTGATGAAAGCAATAAAAATTATTCCATGGCCGTTGAATCACCCCTGTCGTCAAGATCTATGATTGAGGATGAAGTAGAAACCCCTGATACTTCTTCAAGTGAGGATGACGTTGTGGGATCGAGTCCCAAAATATTACCCATACTGAGTGATCAAATTGAAAGCACAATTGAAGTTGGTAGACAGCAAGATGTCACTGAATGTATTGAAAATGTCACATATCAAATTGAGACAGCATTACCACCACAGTTGATAGACAAAGATGGCGAACAACACGATTTAATCAAACAATTATTTTGCGGCAAAACTAAACAAACCATCACTCCCTTGGATAAACCTGATGAGCCACCTAGAGTTTCTTTAGAAAGGTTTTTCAGTTTGATTATTAATGTTAGTGATCACCCCAAGAGTATTTATGACGCGTTGGATTATTACTTTAATGAAGATGTGGTTAAATTGGATGAAGGATTAGTTAAAAAAAGTATTACCATTCTGGAATTGCCACAGATTTTGCAATTCCATGTGCAACGAGTTTTATTTGATCGTGAAAAATTGATGGCATATAAATCAATTGAACCAATTCCGTTCAGTGATAAGATTTATTTGGATAGATACTTGGATACCGATGACGAAGAAATCTTATATAAAAGAAACCAAGTGTTTGAGTGGAAACGTGAAATTCTGAAATTACAACAATATAAATTTGATTTATTGAAAATCGACCCTGAGACATCGGTGTCATTGATTGATAGTTTGAAAATCACGGAAAAATATCTTGAGAACAAAATTATCCTGGACGATTCTTTGAGTATTGAATTGTCTACCATACAAACGATTAATGATGAGATCAGAAAATTAACATCGAATTTAGAAGATATTGATAATCGATTGAATGAATTGAATCATTTAATAAGTATACAGTTCCAAGATTATAAATCGATTGCATATAATATATTTGCCGTTTTCATTCATCGTGGTGAAGCAAGCTATGGGCATTATTGGGTATACATCAAAGATCCACATAATAATAATATATTCCGGAAGTATAATGATGAAATTGTCACTGAAGTTCCTGCCAGTGAAATATTCAATTTCTTGGAAACAAACACCGCTACTCCTTATTATATTGTTTATATCAAAGAAGAATTAGAATCAAGTTATATAGAACCTTTAAAAAGGGAAATTAAAGAATAAATAAATAAATAATAATTTTATCATTACAAATAGTATACAAGTAAATGAATAAATTTGACTGCTAGTTAGGCTTATTGATGAACGAACAATCAATCAGAGTTCGGTGCGCTTATTTACAATTTCTCGTGAGTAGACAGTATCTAAATAAAGTTATAATAATACAGAATCATGTTAAATATAAATAAATGATATATAAAACTACTACTTCTACAACATGATACACATACATAAGAATTTAACTTTGTAAAACATAGTGTCATTTTTTCAAGTTTTAATTAAATTTACTTATTCTAATTTTCTCTTTTTATGATCGTTCCCATTGTCATCACTATTACCGTTATCGTTTTTACTATCATTATCTTTGATTGATTTGATTGGTGGCAAACTCACCAGACTACCTGTCCTTATGGATTTGTCCAATTCACTAACACTAGGCAATGCCCCTCCCGTCAAAGATACCACTGAATGATTGTCAGATCGCGAAATCGCAGCTCCAGAAGTAGAAGTGGTTTTGGATGTGGATGTTATCATGGTGGTTGGAGCAGTAGATGATATCGGTTGTTCAGGTATACTTCTTGGTGGGGTGGCATATCTTACTCTTTTAGGTGATGGTACCCTCAACAGTTTTTGATGTTCATAAACAGTATTGAATGAATTACGTTGCATAAAGTATGACGATTGAGGGGCTGGGTGTTCTGCAACGGGATTAGGTAATGAGTTAGTTCTAGATGAGGTAGTTGACGGATGATGTAACGTTTGCTGTTGTTGTTGTTGTTGTCGAGAAAGTGGTCTTGTTACTGGAAGGGATGATTGAGATGGTGGTGCAACAGAACTGTCATTTAGTTCTTGCTTGGCCTCCTTTTGTTGCTGTTGAACAAGTGGTGAATGATTTACTGGCGTTGGGGCTTTATTTAAAATTTGCGATTTATTACTCAGGTGACTCAATGGAGAGTAAGTTGATTCGGCTCGATTGCGGAAACCTTGGGGTGGCATTGCTGGGCCCAATTGAACTTGCAGTTGTGACTGCAGTTGTTGAGGGTTAAAATTTGTAGGTGGGTGAGTTGGTGTTGATTCTTCAATTAAGATTCTCGAGCTATTTCTAGATGGTACTGGTTGCAATGGGTCATATACAGACAAGTTTCTCTTTGAATTATTACTGTCTTCACGTGCACGGAAGACACCATTATTAATTTCTGAACTCCCCAGCGCACGATTGTTTGCATAAATTGTATAGTGAGGGTTCAAAGGGTATGGTTGAGGAGCAACGTTGAGGTTGGTTGTAGACGGATTCCTGGAAACATTAGTTGACTCAAGATGATAGTTTGAAGAAACAGAGTTACCATGCTGTTGTTGTTGTTGCTGTCCTGGTATATGTGGTGCAAAGTTTGATTGTTGAGGAATAAACTGATTATTTAATCTTTGCATTCTTTGGCTTACCACATTTTTCAAATCTCGTATATCAGTTGCAATTCTGTTGTCATTAGACAATTTCTCAAGAATTTCCAAAACTGCCATAGAATCTGCTGTTTGGTACTTTAGCTCATTTTGAAGTATCTCATATCGATTATTCATTGTAAAAAAGTCATTTCGCAATAAGTTTATTTGATTAGTCAATTCAACAAACTTAAAATTTGTAGCATTTTCAAAAGATCCTTGGACGTTGTTTAAAATTGATGGTCTCGTAAGATACTCCTGTGGAGATTGATTCACGGCACCTGGTGGAATTGGTCCGCTAAAAACAGGTGGGCCATTAGGTACAGGCTGGGAAGGGAGTTGCTGCTGCTGCTGCTGCTGCTGCTGTTGCTGTTGTGCTAATGGTTGCATTGGTATAGGAGTAGATGGAGAACGAGGTCTCATGTCAGCAGGTGATTGCATGGTGGTTATACTGTGATGGTGAACAAAATAATGAGCACTATCTTCATTTTGATAAGAGTAGCCAGTGTTGTATTCCATTGGATGAGAAGTCGGTGGTAAAGATTTTATATTGACAACTTCCTTTTGTGCATTCAATGTCTTGGAGCTTCTTCGTTTTATATTCTTTAACGATTCAGTGTCGCCTTTTCTAAATTGGTTGGTAGAGTGTCTAAATTCCCATCTATTTGATTGTAATTGTTGTTGTTGTTGTTGATCGTCTTGGTTTAAAAATGGCTCATTTACTTTATGGAATCCATACATGTTTAATTGTCTTATAAATGATGCAATATTCGTGTGCTTGAAATATTGGGACAACACTCGAGAAAACTCTTCTCCTGGCGTTACATAAAATGAATCCAAACTTGGAGACCACCATATAAGATGGGATATCGACTCGTCATGCAACATGTCATATAATTTGTGGATAAAAACAATTTGAGTTTTCCCCGTTGAATTGTTATTACTAACGTTGTTATTGTTTGTGGTAGTAGTTCCGCTGGCGCTACTAATACTAGAAGCTTTTGATTCCAGATGGTCTCCTCTAGAAGTATCTGTGTCTTTTTCTGGATTTAATATGTTGTTCGACTTCATATCTATAGGTGGATTCATTGTTTGTGGTATAATTCTTGAGTTGACTGAATTCTTAGGAACTGGGGAGCTTCTATTTGAAGTGATAGAGTTTTGATTGTAGGGGGTGCTATGATTGGTATGTGGACTTCTTGAAGTTGGAGTAGCAGTCGTTGTCGTACCAAGTGAAGACAGTACCAAATGACTCATGGATGAAATACAAAAGAATTAATATGAAATAGGTGGTGTATTTTTTTTTTCTTCAGAAGTTTTTTTTTTCTTCCAGTTTGTGTTGATGTCTGTTTTAACGTTGTTTATATGTAGGTAATTTAGGGGGAGAAGAAATTAACAATAGATTAACAATAATGCAAGAAGAAAAAAAAAATTTAGCAGGTGGAAAATTAAAGTGATATTGGCAAAACAATAGCAAATATAATTTGATCTTATTCCCTTAAGCGATAAATGAACTTATTCTTATTTGGAGTTATGTTTGCTCCGAATATTCTTAGAATGAAATAAAACAGGAAATTTATGCTCCTTTTATGAGCAATGGTTGAAATGACAATTTCAATCCTCTGAAACGAATATTAAGACAAAACAAAAAAGAATTCTCTCTTTTAAGGATTTCCGTTACTATATTGCAAGTGGAACCGAAGTGTTTTTGCTGGACTGTTTAGAAACAGAAATGATGTATATGCAACTTGGGCTACTTAACGTTGGAAATAGGTAAATTAGGACCAAGTAAAACAGCGAAAAAATGTTGGAAAAGGACGAAAAAAAAAAACCTGCCACAGCAAACTTAAAAAAAGAAAAGAAAAGTGAAAAAAACGGTTGTGAAATGGATAAGTAATTGAAGTGATCTTGAAAATTTCAACTGTCAGTCTCCGCCTTATTCCTAATTCTAATTTTTTCTTGATATGGGTAGCAACTGGTTGCTTGATATATCAGGAATACTCTTGGTGAATGAAAGGTAAACAGCAATAAAAAAATGAAGCAATTGATGATTCGAAAATTCAAAAACTAGGGAATAAAGAATTTGAAATTCCAAATAAATATTTTTTTTATATTGCTAGCTGATGGAAATGAAGTATAATAAAGGAGAATATGAAAAATAATTTCGATATTGTCTTTTTCTTTATCACAGTTGTATAAATCGATTTTAGTTGTTTTGTAATATTATTTAATATAATAATACTAACAGTAGTGATACTTATTTGAGATGGTTTTAAAAGAGTGAATGGGGGAAACTCAAATAATATTAGTTGAAGTGGCAATAATAATAAGGATAGTAAGAATGTTGTTTTATTTTAATTAATTCTTAGTGAAAGAAATTCTAGACCTGGGGGGACCCTCAAATAAACAATAAATTCCAAAGCTTGGTTGATTTCTTGAAAACCTTTTTTTTTTAAGTTGAACAAAAAAAAGTGACTTTATCAATAAAGTGGCGATGGTTAAGTTTTTATAGTTTTATGCTTCTATGCTTTTCAATGGAGTTTTTCCTTTTCTTTCTCTATTTCCTGCGCAAAGATTTGGTACCTTGAAACGCCTAGTATTTATAACAAAGGAAAGGAAAAAAAAAAGAAGATTTGATGACTGGATTTTGGAACCGGTGGGGGCTATCGGCAATGCTGCTTGTTAGAAAAAATAGAAATTATAACTTTGCACTTGAAACGTTATTTGGAAAAAAAAAAACAACTTTAATATTATGCAAGTGGATCTAAAAGTTAAACACAATACAAAAAAAGGACGTAGATGTATTGTTACTTAAATGTTTTTAGTTTGTGGTTTTGAGCTCTTGAAATTTTTTTTTTGTTCTTTGTTTTGTGTCGCAAGAGAAAAAATAAGTTGATGTGCTGCCAAGTCTAGTTTAGTTTTTTTTTTCAGAATCTTTTTTTATAAAAAAACGAACTAATAATAACAAGAACCAGACGTATTAAATTTTGTAGGGTTATGTGGTTGGTCTTGAATTAACCAATTAACCAAAACACTAATAATGATACTTGGATTGCTTAATGTTTAAGTTGTGTAATTCCACTGATCGAACGATAGTGTGGTTTCTATTTATTTCTTTTTCTTCTGTTGGTGAAAACAAATCTGTTGCTAATTGGTTTGAAATCAATGAGAAAGTGTTACAACAGGCAAGCACCGAGAAAGAACAGTTTTTTGTAAATCTGGTTTCTTTCACCTCCTAGATAGATTGTTGTAAGGTAGTTGTAGATAAGGTGTTTGCTTGAATATTACTCAATGAGCTTGAAATGAATATTGCAATATTTAGACGTAGGAGTAGGATGGATGGAAAAATTTGGTTGCTCAATTGTTTTTTGAGGTTTTTCTGGTTCAAATTTGTATTTTTAATTAATCGAATGTAGCACGACTGTATCCACGATAAATCAATGAAGAAGAATTCAAAGAGTTTGAAAGTTAGAAGAATTTAAAGACGGCACGAATTCCAAAGGAGTTTCACCAGTCTTTATATATAGTACAACAGAAGAGGAAGAAATATTTGCAAAATACAATTGAAAAAAAAAAAAGAAAACAGAATCCAACAACATAATTCACAATTAACTACTTGAACAATAACAATACCATAGCTCTTCTCTCTTATTGCGTTGGCTGAATCAATAACATTTCTTCTTCTTTTTCTAGTTGTTGCCACTATTATTATTATTATTGTTATTGCTCTGTTTCCTTTGCCTTTGTACCGAAAAGAAAGATTCTTTGTAGTAAGTAATACCAACACCAGTTCTACACCTATGATCACTACGTTCAATGACATAATGGTGTTTCTATTTGTGCTTGCTACGCTCTATTTTTCTTCTTCTTTTCTTCATCGAATCAGATAATTTTATCATCATTTTTATTTGTAACGCAACACGCAACCCTAGAATCAAAAACAATAGGGATTGAAATTATTCAAATAGGTAGAATCCCATTATTTTGCTTTGCTGCATACTGGATATCATTTTCCACCAGCTGGAGAAGCATATAAGTTAGAAGTAAGAACATTCACTATAGTATGTTATATATAAATGTACAAAGCGTTAAATTATTTGCGAGCAGACAACTCAACTATTCAGTCATGGTTGTATAGCTGATTGTATTTCTTCTTTTTCATCTTCTTTGTTTTTATGTTGGATACAATGTGAATTTGTGTAATATAATATCTAATATGCTTGTGACCCAGTTGATGGTGATATTGTTGGTAGTGGGAGTAAGCAATATACTAAATTAAAAGATGGAAAAAATATTGTACCATCTAATGAAACGAAAACATCAATTCAAGAACCAGGATCAGTAGAAAACTTTAGCTGAATAAAATGTAAGGGTTCCTATACTACATAAATTATTGTCCATTATTACAACATCCCAATAAGCAGACTGTGGATTGAAGCTAAATTATTTATTGTTATTTACACGGATTTTCGGCACCCCCCTTCCGGCTTTATTATTTATCTTATTATTTCTTTTCATTCACATATTATTCTGGGAAATGAATTATACCATATTTTTATAATCTGGAGTAAGAGGGAAATGAGGAGTTAATGGGTAAGAGTGGTATATTTTTTTCTTTGGATTCCTACTCCACTTTGAACATTAGAGGGTTTTATATACTATTTTTACAAAAACATAGTATCTGCCAAGCATAGAATGGTCTCTCAGTGAAGAGAATTGAGTATGATGAATCTTATACTGTAATAAAAGAAAAACAACATACTGGTGACGATGAATACAATCGTATCCACTGCAGTAACACCTAATAGCACAAAATGGTTTATTTTTAGTTTTAAGAGGCATTTGACCTTGTAGATCAAAGTTTCCCTTATTGTTTAAATCACATATCATCTTTATACAAAGCATGGTTGCATTGAAAGAAGACTAAATGCATTCACCTGTGATACAATAGGAAATACAAAACAATCACTATCGTCAATTGGAGTAACCAATAATAAGAAGTAAATAATAAAAAGCTTTTCCATCTGTTGTATTGTGTCTCAATTGGAAACCCAAGGAATACAAAAAAAAAATCAGCTAATTCTTTACTTGTTTATTTTAATTTTATTTATTGTCAGTAGCTTGCATCTCTCTTGTTTTCGTTAAAGATTTCGAATTGTCATAACAAGAATTTAAAAAGTCAAATGAAAAAAAATGCATAAACTGTGAAATAAAAATAATAATATGTGAAAAGACGTGACGAATTCATTTATTTGACATTGCTCAACTATCCACCTAATCTGCACGCTAACTCATCTCATACCTGATGTACCCTTTTACTTTTCGGGATTTGATATTATATTTCTCATTAACCGGAAATATTCCATAATTTCTTGGTATTGATATGTATATGCAATAATCACATGAAAATCAAAGAAGATCTTCCCTCCCTACGCCATCACCACCAAAGAGTAAAAGGTGGAGTAAACGTAAGGGCATTGGAATATGAGTATATTTCTTATTAGGCGGAGAAGATATTTATTTTTTTCTATAGTTTTGGTTATTATTCATTCGTAGTACATGATAAGAAATGACTATAATAAATCTCTATCTTCATGTACATCAATGTAATGGTTTGTAGTCTCATACATCGTTTAATTTCGTAGATTGTAGATTGTTTATCTTTCCAAGCAATTTTTTTTTTAGACTTTCGCTAGATTTGTAGGTTAATATGCACTTCCTTGAATAATGATTGGTAATAAAAAAATAAAAACAGTAATTGTCAACATTGCAGTTAAGGTAGTGAAATACAGTTTTAAAGGCAATGCATGAACGTAATCAATGGGGATGAGGATGATAAAATACTAAAGTTTAAAAAAGTTTGCATTGAGATCTCTTACTAGCTCTAGCGAAAGATGTTGTTCAATATATTGCAATAACTTAGCATTTCAATCTGGGTGTTCTATCTTTCTCAACTGTTGCTAACAACTTTCCCTAAAAACCAGTCTAACTTTCAGATAAGTAATTACTTCATTGTATTCAAAGACAATACAAAACGAACAGCAAACTAGAGGGACTCCAACGGATAAATGCATTTTATCCATCCCTATGACCCCATACGTTTAGCCTTAAATTAAGTTAAAAAAAAAAAGACAATAACGGACTAAAACAAACAATGGCAGAAATAACTTTAATAATTGTTACCACACTAGTTTTTAGGTGAAATTGTCTTTACAGTTTCCAAAAGAATATATTTTCAAACACCTAGAAGTCGAAACATGACATTCTTAATAATTCTCCCATCCATTGTTCCCCAAACAAGAAAAAAAAATGAAATTGTATTATTAAAAGGTTCTTGAATTCACAAGACAGGTTAATTTGTTATTGAATCACAATTATCATCGTCGTCACCATCACCTACTACCCAACAATTTCAAAGATGACAATAAAGCAAAAAAGAAATAAATTTGCAAAATAGATAACTGACACTGGCAAAAACTCACTTGCATATTTGTCCTAAAAGGGGAATCAATATCACCAAGTCTATCACTACATAAAGATAATGACAATGCATCCAAACATGTATCAAGAGAACAAATCAAATGTATCAGCCAATCGATTTTGAATGCAAAGTAAGAGCCATTAATCCAATGTATTCATATTGTATCAAATTTTTGCCCCTTTTAGCGGATATTCATTTAACCAAATCTAGTCCTGACCCTTGATTTGAAGATTTAATTAGTTAGGTTGTATTGATTTTTGTGATGCTATTTAATTTATTCAGATGAATACACATAATACATATCTCGCCGGACTAAAATATTGATACTTTCAAGATGAATCAATTTCTTGGCAATTCTACTAATCGCCATTTTTTTCACTACTACTACTACAACAACAATGTGTTCAAACAGGAAGAAGAATTTGCAATGCCAAATAATTATAGAATATTCCAATAACTGTGTCTAGAACATACTTTTCCTAGTAGTAGAGTCAAACAACATGGAAGGAATAGACGCAGACTATTCTAATTTAATTCTAACAACACAATTTTGTTAGAAAAAAGGACAGAAACAAAACTGCATGCATATGTGTATACAATAGAACAATTGATATCAAACACAATAGAACTAAATTTGTATCAAGTAGAAATCCAATCCATTATCGTCTAATATATATGTCTTTATTTTCTGTACAACCTGGTTTCATTTCTAGTTGTAGTTTCATGTTCTAGTGCCCCTCTATCAAAGCTCGCTTGACAAGCACTTGTAATTCTCACTTTTTGTTTCAATTGTTCAAACTATCTTCATAAGTTTTTTTAGCAAAATAGCAACCATTGATGAATATACATCTAAAAAATGTATCAAAAGAGAAGAGAAACTAAAAGAAACGATTATTTCAAGTATGTGGCTTCATAATCTTCTACTCTTTTTTTTTCTTTCTACCCAGCAACGCAAAAAGTTAATGGCAAGTTTTGGCGGCCGTTTTGAAGACTCACTAAAATAATAGATCGATGATTATTTTAGTAAACGCACCAATTCTTGATAGCTGAAAACAACCACAATAACAACGACAATTAATAAAGCGTGCAAAATACAAAACCATAGGTCATAACTCTTTAAAAACATAGATTTAGATCCGAACTAAAAAAAAACTTTCATAAAAAAGAGTTACAGCTACTCTGTATTATGAGTAATTCTACTGCTTCCTGCCATAGCCAATGGTTAAAAATGAGAACAAAAAGGGAACCTCTAACTATTAATAATAATGTTTTTTTAGATCTTTAGCGATCTATCGAAGTGAAGTTGTGGAGGATAAAGTTTCTGTATCCGGTAATAGTTTCCCGTTGAATTCTAAAGAGAGAAGCTAAGTTGAAAAAATAAAGCTAATGAACATTGTGCTTCATATGTTCCAGAACAAACATAAAAAGGTTAATATGTAAGAACAGTTATAGAAAGTGAAAATAAAAAGCACGTTATTGTAATTAATAACCCTTGAAAATGTTTTCCATTGTAACAAATTCTACCTTGAAATGGGTCCATTGTTCTCTGAAATGAGAAATATTTCGTTGGTAGGTGTATAGTTACAGAATGTTATACTTTAGTTTAATCATAACGCAAAGTATAAATCAAACAACAGCCACAAATACATAGACCTACACACATAGCAAACTAAATCTGTGGCAAATCTTCTTTTCTTTTTCAATGACAATGCAATTCATCTACAATTGACACAAATCTCTTACGAATTCACTTTTTTGTCTATTTGTTTGCTTTCCTCTTAGCTTTTGGAGTATGAATGCCGCCCGTTGCTAAGCTCTACTTCGTCAGGTCTAATATCTCTAGCTCATGTGTCTATAGAAAACACACAAAAATTGAAAGCTAAATATTTTAATTGAAGCAATTTAATCTTGGTTGTATTATAATTGTTTGGTTTTCTTTCCTTTGTTTTTTGTCTTGCCAAAACTAGCTGGTCTAGTCTAATCCAAATCGAGACCTATTCTTACATTATTGATTCCTAGAGTCAGGAGAATTTGTCCTTTTCTTATTGCAAACCACCACGTGCCATTGAACTTTGGAGTCACCGATAAGCCTCATCATCAAAATTTAACTTCTCAAAAGCCATAGTCTACTACTGTTCATTCCAGCCATACTTGTACTTTGCATTGTTTACTATAGATTCGGATAAATTATTTTTTTCTAAATACACTTCTCGTTTAGCCGAAATAAGCAAGAAGCGCTTAAGCCTCCGAAAGGCTCATAATCATTGCAGTTGTTAGCGTAGTTCTTGTTTAAACCCAGCCTATAGGTATTACTGCTAGTCTATTTTGAATTGTCTAAGGATCCATTTAGTGTAAAGAAATAATAGTATTTTTCTAGGTTAGGAAAAAGTATCCCTACTACTATGCGCAAAGAAACATAAAGAAAAAAGTTCAGGGAGAGAGCGTAGCTGGAGCTCGTGGCTTTCGAAATTTCAAAACTACCATGCTGTTAAACAAATGATTAAAGCAACATAGCAAACAAATGACTTCAAAAACAATAGTTTATTAATGGTGGCTTTAGATTGCTATATTGTTTCATGTTAAGTATAATACAATGACCAGCGGGCCAAGTAACAAGATAATGACGTGAGATGATGATCTACATCTAAAAGTATGTATGGGGCGTGAGCTTACATCTACGGCTAAAGGCTCATAACAATTGTGATCAACTTCATGTGGTCTTGCATATATCTTATGTAAGTAGCACAAAAAGGAACAAGGCAAACTAACTAAAAAGTAATAGTGACATCCTAAAAGTCCTTTTTTTTGGACTGTTCTTGAACGACTGATACGTTTCATTTTCTAATGTTAAAATTTTAGTTCTAATAAAACATGGTTTTCTTTTGCTTTCCAATGAGCAACACAAAATGAGTACCTCCTTGAAACTAAACCAAAGTATTATAATTTCGTTAGAAATTATCTCTAGATAATTTAATGTATAATTTGTTATTTTTGTCTCTATTGGGCTATGAATTTATTTTATTGCTCTTGAATTATGAATAAAGATATTTCAGAATTTTGAAGTTGGAGCTAAATTTATTGCCATAACTATGATGGTTTGACTTTCAATTTCGAAAGATTGATATTCCAATAGAGGTTAACAATAGAACATTCCAAAGAATGGCCGTACAAAATAGAAAAGCGCAAGGTATGTAGAAAGTCAACCAATAAATCAAAAATAGAGGTCCTTATCATTGTCTTTCCAAACTAAACAAATGACTTAACAATCAAAGCACATGGGATACTCCAGCCTATAAAAGTAACTAGCATGAATTAGACAGTTTTCTTTGTTTTGTGATTATTGCTATACATATCCCTTGGTGATTTGGTAAATTAATACAATAATAGTGGTTTTTAAACATCCCTAACTAAAATTCTAGACTTCCTCTGCTTTTCTTAAAAAGAGCACTTCAACGAATATGTAGTTGATTCCAGAACACACACACCCCTAAATATTTAAAGCGAAAACCGGTATTGTAGCTAACCCCTTTTTGTTTTGCAAGTGTACTTATATTCTGCAATGAAGGTGACGAAACAACAAACCAAAGACCAATGTGTGTTACATTCCAAGGAATTCTCTGCATTTCTTTGTTTTTTTTTTTCTTTCAATGCAAGGACAGGAATAAGTACAAGAAACTACTGAATTCGCCAAATATATCGTTATTATTTGTGTAATTTCAGAAAACATTCATATTATGGGACTTGTTTGAAAGAACAATTTCTGTTTCACTAATTATGCCTACTCGGATATTTCTTGGTTCAGCTATACCGTGGGGAATTACCTTCGATACACCAATATTTGTTTCATTAAAAAGATAGTACAATAAGCATTGCTAGAATGTGGAAATAACGAGTTTTAGTTGCAAAAAAAGAAGAAAAAGAAATCAAAAAATAATTTCGGATCAATAAGCAATGAAATTGAGATAGTAAATCCGAGCAGAAATAATTTTAATTTAGTCACCAAAATTTAGAATTACTCCTATTGTGACTTGGCTTTCTAGTGCCAGTCGTACAATCTAAGATATCTAAGAAAAGAGAAATTGATAACTGATCAACTGAACAATGAGGTAAAAGTAATACAAAACATAATTAGCTTGGAATTATAAGCATAGGCAATTATGTCATGGCATTGTTTGATTATCAGCTTAAAGATTATTGATAAATTAGTAAAAAATACCGAAAATATAAACTATGGAGGTAAGAAAAAAAACGCAAGACGCAAAATCTCACTACAAGCCAGGGCCAAGGAAGTTCTCAAAACAAACGATGAGATCAAGATTTGCACAATGGTAGCAACTATTCGTGTTCGTTTTCTTCTTCAAACCTGCTTACTAATGACTTTCAATTTAGATACCTCTCCCTTACTTTGCCACGGGTACTACAAATTTATTGTGAATAAGACAGTGTTTATACAACCGGTACGGTAATAAAATATTTGACTGTAAATTCACTCAAAATAAAATATAGAAAAACAAAAACAAAAACGAAAACATGAAAAATTATCTATTGAATCTGAAACTTACAAAGTTGTAATGGAATAAATATTTTATAACCAAAGAAACAGACCAAGTCTTTGGATTTTATTATAAATACACAAAGCTGGAAGAGAGTAAATAGGTATTTTCTTGACACTATTGAGCGCCTCCTTTTTAGTTTTTCTTAGATTTGTTGACAATGACAGCAAGCTTCTGTATAGATTACAACCAAAGCAGTTAAGGTATTTGACTAGCGTAATCGATGACGACTTAGTTCAAGACGATTAGTGAGTGATTTAGTTCAAAAAACATAGCGTATTCCCTTCGTTTCGTTTTCATGAGTGTGATGACAATATTTCATGCAACGTATCTGATCCCCTTCTTAGACAGATCTTTTTTATTTTTTCTATACAATAAGCGTTGATGCTTTTTGAATTTTGTAAAATATTTTATATGCAAAATGTATCTAGGGTAATTTATTAGAAAGTATATTTTTTAAAAAACTATTGAATGTTGTGAAATGGATTATTTTCAATTTGGAATAAAATTCCGTTTCAGGTTAAACAGTTTTGTTTTTGTCTTTGGCTTAAATATGCTTGGTTGACGGACTTGCTTCTCCGTGAAGAGAAAGCACTTATCTCTTCACAAAATCTTTCTAGTGCTTGGTACTGAGAGTGTGTTATTTCTGTATTCGTGTAGATACTTGGCAATAGCATATTTAGAGATTATCAGTTGTGTGAGAAAAAACAATATGCTATGATCAAAATCTTTTTTGGTCTAAGGTTTCTTCCAAAATTGGAAAAAAAAGAAAAATGAATAGTAATGACGTTGTAGATCTGTCAATTAAGTTTATCTCAAATAGATTGTTTCAAATTCTCCTTACTAGTATTATTCAAACTCCTGTCAATTTATTATCCAATATTCACAACAATATCAATATCTTATAATCTTTTCACAATAAATATTCTTGTGCCATAGGATAGACATTTTTATCGTTATCTACCAACCTTTAATGAAGCCAGCGAAGAGTTAACACCTATAAAAAAATGCTGTTGATCCTCAATACATTGCTATATTGTTTGTATTAGCTTTTAGTCTACGGCGTTTTTTTCTCACTATAATACTGACTATCTAATATCTTTGTTTGTATTTGATCCACTTATCTATAGTAATAGTCAAAATACAAAGGGGAATTTTAGAGTGTGTTTGTTTTTCAAATAGCTCAGACTGTACTCAGGGCTCCACACCATATCTTCTTCTTCTCCACTTTACTCATATAAGCAATTTAATTTGAAATGCAACCCACAGCATTCTTATCTTTATTGCTCCACTATATATTGTTTTTTTAATATTCTGAGGCCGTATATTGTTGTTATATTATTGTTTTATTAAAAACAACACCTATTGTGTTAGCGATTTATTTTAGATAGGTTTTGTTTTCTCATTACATTGCAATGCGACAACAGGATATAATTCAATAGTGGGGCATGGTTGTCACCACCACCTCCACCACTACCAACGATAATTATTTTCGGTTAGAAATGATCCAAGAAGGGATTAGAGAACCAGTGGGGTGGTCAAAAGTGGGGCAATAGAGAGAAAGAAAAGAGAAGTTTAGACAAAAAGCACAGACTTAAAGTTTAATGAAACAACCTGCAACCAGAGCTTCTAAAACCACTGTAACAAAGATTAACAAGTATAAATAAAGTTGAATGAAAGATTGGATATACAATAATATCACATATAAATGTCAAAGATTTAGTAAAACAAAAAAAAAACGTAGAAAATACAACAATGATGTAAGAAGATAACCAAAAGGACAAACAATCCACAATGGTGGGAAAAAAAAAGTGACATCGGGGATGTCCCGGGGTAGAAGATAGCTCGCACTATTTGGTGGGGTCAATTATTCCTACTACTACTACCTCAACAACCAAATTAATTCTTCACCCCATGTTTTTGTTAGTGGCCATTTTCAACAAAACAATAGTCAAACTAAATTTATCTGGTTATTGTCTGGAAATTTCTATTATTTTCCAAACAATAGACGAAAGAACAATCTCTAATTCTTACATAGCCCTTGATCTCTATTTAGTAACCAATTTGATGACGTTACATTTTTCTAAAAAGACAAAGGAATTTCATTTCATTTTTTTCTTTTTTCTTCTACCGAATGGGCTTTTTGTTAATTGGTTAGTTACTTGTAATCCGTATTCCTTGTTTCAAGTGATAGAGTTGAGACCGCCTGAGACTAAAAATCCCATATTACAACGAGCAGCTAACCATGCTAACTCCCATTCATAGGCTAAGGCTCACTAATAAATAAATAATCCATTTCTCGTATAATTTGTTACTTAACTAGCAACCTGAAATTTGGCAAGAAAAAAAAAGGATGGAAATTGCGCCTATTAAGAGAGAGAATGCATCACAGAAATCGGCTTTATTATTACTAATATAATTTTGATCATTGGCTAAGAAAAAAAAAAACCAAAACCCAACAATTTCAACTGACCAATAAAATATGACTGGCTTACTGGAAATATGAATTCAAGTGTAGCGGCAGACTTGAACACCATGACCATCACCCACTTCAGTTATATATATTTGCCACTCACTTGTAATTGGATTGCCAATCTTTGTTTATATTTACGTATTTATGATAATCCGGAATAATTAATTTCTTGTGCTGTACATACTTAAAAAAAAGTAATTAAAAAGTGGGGAAAGAGAGAGCAACATATAAATTTTCGGAAAAAGAAGAAACAACAATATTCTCAAGAAATAGTAAACAGAAGACGATAGGGATCGGATCTTACTAAAATAAAATAAATCCGATTCCGAAAAATAAAATAAAATAATCTATGACGAAAATCAAAAACTTGACTCGTCACCATCATCTGCCAATCAATTTCAATATTAGGAAATGAATCACGAGAATGAATAATAAAAAAAAAGCAAATATAACACCGAATTGGCACATTTCCATCTTGCTTTATTTTATCTGGTCTCATGCAAGATAATAATAACGGTTATTATTATTATTATTATTTTTAGAGATGATATTGAATGACTCAACAAAACATCAAATTGTATAGCATTACATCATTATTCGTTGTAGTATGCATTCATTGGTGGTAAAACATATTTTATATCACATGTAACCGTTGCCACCAACAACAACTTCTGTTACTCTCCTGATTGTTGATTCGAGAATAATAAACTCAAAACAGATAAACTAACCCAGAAGTAAATAAATAAAAACCAAATCTAGAAAAAGAAATTACCAGTCTTTTGAAGTGTTGCAATTATTATAGTATGGTATCCTTTTTTTTTGCAATTAGGTGATTTTCATAAAAGACTTGGTAAAGTTGTAAGTGTGCGATTGTTTATAACTGATTAACTACTTTTTACTCTACGTATTTGGGCTTGATAGTTAACAATGTCTATTGCTATCAGCAGATGTAGTTTATGTTGAGTGGACGATAACATCCGGAAACCATCAAAATAGTAATTTCCGATTAACCTACGTTTGGTGATATGGTTTGGATATGTTTGAAATTTGCGTGATATGCCACTCACCACCTTAAAATCACAGAATGCAAAAAAAGGAAATAGTTAATAACACAATACTTCCCTGGTGGTTGCAATTTTTCTTGTATAATTCATTATTGCTTTTTTCCGAACTTTCATCGTGACTCAGAAATGTGAGAGAAACCAAGAATCTGATGCAAAAGATGAAATGAAATTCAAAATTAGACTTGCTTGTAATGGCAAATAAGCGGATTCTAACACATGTGAGCTGGAAGTATCGCAACTGCTTAGTAATTTCATTTTCATTTTCTTTGCCTTGGCGCTTTGCTTCTTTTTTGCCACCAAATGATCATTAACACCATCACAACGGGGTTATTCAATTCTTGTCTTTGTAATGAGTATAACGCCCCCTATATCTTGTTTTAAAAAGATTGCTTCTGTATATTGAATAATCAACTCCTGTATAAATAACATATGTCAAAGGAGAAACTATCAAAGTTGTTCTATTGGATGTTGATAGTGTGATTATTTGCACCCCCTGTTTGATTGTCAATTGCTTGCGGCATTCTGTGTTTTTTTTTTTTTTTTTCGTATCCTTCCTCCATTATTGGTCTCATTTTAATTCGTAGTTTCGCACAAGTCGTAGTAATTGTTGTTGGCGGTTTTGCATGACCACCACCAACCGCTACCGCCACCGTTATCCACTAGGGCCAGCAACAAAAAAAGAAAAAAGAAATGATAAATGCACAATGCAATTTATATACAGGACAAGTAAGAAATATGTGGGCATACCCGAACAATGACATTTCTAATCATCATATCACCAACAAGAGAATGATTTTGTCCTCATTCCATCACCTACACAATATGAGTCTCCCTCATCTCAACACACACACACACCCAGAAATCTACCTAGACAATACTAAATGACGAGCAAAGCAATTATCATTCAGAGCAACAGCTACAACTGCAAGTAAATAAATGAGATGGAAATACCAAAAGACAATAAAGAAGGGAAACAAACAAAGACATAGTACAAGAAAAAGAAACTGCAGTGTCGAAATTGGTTGAAATTGAAATGACTAAAAAACTAAATTTTACATTATTAAATTGTATTTCCAATTTGTTAAATTTTCTCTCATTATTTTTACTCATAATACTCATTCATTCATTTTCCTTTTTCTTTTTTTTTTTTTTGTCTAACTTCCTTCCCCTTGTTTTCCTTTTTGTACTTGTAAGCATTTTTTACATTTATAGAATTTCCTATTTGTTTTCTTTTGATTCTCTATTTTATCATTCCATTCCATTCCTTTATTCTTGTAGTTGTTGAATATTTATATATATATATTAAGCTCCGTTGATTTCTCTTTTTTGCTTTTTTATTTTATTTTTAATTTCCCCCTTTTTTAAAAAAAATATTATCATCAAACTATTCTATATCATATCAACCTTTTATCATCCCACCCCCCCTTTTCACAAACTTCACACGTAAATACAATTTCAGTGCATATATCTACCACATAATCATTCTATAATAGTAGATAAAAGAAGAAATATCAAACCAATAGATACCACTATACGATTTTCAACACAAACAAACATTAATTTGCATCGTCAAACTACACCGATCTTATTTGTCCGTAAAGTAATCACAGTTTTACTGTTCTTCCAATAATATCAATAAAAGACTTACAATAGATAGTTTTCAAGGAAAGATATTCTTGGTCAAATAATAATCAACCAAAAAAAAAGAGTAATAATATCAATAGAGTTTTCCAATCATTTGATATTTAGTATTATTTGGGGTTTTTATCAACAGATTTACAAGCAAATATTAATATAATCCTAGCCTCCCCCACTTCGTTAGAACCTTAAATACTTTGATTTTATTCTATCGAAGCTTAGACATCGACATATATATACTTGACTTTCATATTCACAAAAGAAGGTGATTTATTTTTTTTGTTTGTCATCTACATACATATATCAAGCTTATTGTTATTTGGCAGAATAATAATTAGTTAACTGTTATACCACTTTAACACGATAACAACAAGAACAACCGCCACTACCATTTATACATATATAAAGGAATCGGTTTTCTTCAATCGCCATTAAGTTCCCAATTTCAGGTTTTAATTTTTAAATTTCTGTTTATTATCCTTTTTTTCTATCGGAAGGTCGTTCAATACTCAAATATTATTTTTATATTTTTTGAGTTTCTTTTTTTTTTATTGGTTTTTGGTTTTTATTATTTTGTGAGTGCAGTGAGAAGATTTCTTTTTTAGTATAAATTATCCCACCTTACACTAACACACACTCACACTAACACATTCCACATAATATTAAAAATACAACTACTACTAAGCTAAGTAAAAAAAAAAAAAACTTTCCATCAACAACAACAACGACGAACAAAGAGACAAACAGAGAAAAAAAAAGAAAGGCAAAAAAATCACACACACACTCAACACACATAATACAAATTTTACTTACTCAGTCATAAAGTAAAAGAAGAAGAAGAAAAAAAAAATTTCCCATCCATCAAATACTTATAATCATATTTTCTTTCTTTCTTTCTTTTTTTCCTTTTTTTTATAAAAACCATTTAAAATTATCCAACAAATCAATCACATCACTTAATATCTACTTTAGTTTTCATCATTTTACTATTTATCCATTCAATAACACCGGCTAATTTTATTGAAGCTAAGTTTTACTCACTATTCACTATTACCCACTTTCTAATATAGCACAACACAGTTTACATATTAAAAGATGACTTCAACAAATGGACAACATTCACAACAACAACAACAGCAACCAGGATACAATATTGCCACTGCTTCATCGCCAGCTTCAGCTACTGCTGCTGCTGCTGCACCAACTACCAATACACCACCTACAACTGCTCCTGGTATAGTGGATTCAACATCGTCTCACACTACTGCTACTTCTGGTGCTACTGCAACCGTCACATCACAAACAGTTATTGGTTCACAGCCCACTTCAACGACGTTAACTTCAGACCCATCTACTGCATTCCATCATCACAATCAAGAATTCAGACAAGTGTGCTTCAACCAGTCTATAGTTGCTAGCAGTGGACTCGCTGCTGCGACAGCCACCGCCACCAACAATACAGCTACTGCCACTACTAACAACACTTCATCCATTAAACGCAACTCTCCAACATCTAATGATTCTTCCAAACGCATAAGACTAGATACAACAAACAACAATGCCAACCCTATTCTCACTTCCACTAAACCACCTAAATTTGTTCGCAAATATAGATCAAGATCATTACCAATCATTAGTTTCAATACCTCAAGTGCATTTTATCCTCATCTCAGACAAAAGAAACACCATCATCATCATCATAACCAACAACAACAGCAGCAGCAACATAATCACAACCAAGATCAAAACCAGAATATTTTCAATACTAATTCAACTTTTGCATCTTCACATTCATCGGTAAACAATACATCATTCATGTCTAATACTGCTGCTAGTTCGAGTTCCAATACCATTCCATCCCTTCCGCCAATCAACCTTCAATCGTTAAAAGAAATTGATTTGCACGAAATATTGAAGAACCCACAACTAAGACACGATATTTTGTTTGATCCACAATTACAATTTAGACCAAATTTGGATGGTGAACGCGGCAAACGGAAGAAATCTATTATTGATAAATATTGGTTAGAAGTGCGGAAAGAATGTCAAGGATTTTTCAACCAAAAAGTAAAACCTGAAGAAATAAAAATCCATCGGTTACCTATATTATTTACTACATTAAGAGATATTTTATTGTCGTTATTGCCAACTAAAGATCGTCAACAAGTGAGTGAAATTATGGATATTGAATTATTGGTACAACAATTGAAACATGGATCATTTGATTTTGTAGAAATGAGTCAATGGTTAGGTGATGTTTTCAAACTGCATTGTGCACCAATGAGAGATCAATGGGTGGTGGAAATGATTGAAAAATTTGTTGATGCTTATAATTACAATAATGTTTCATATTTGGTTAATGGATTGAGAATGATTTTCCAAATTTTGGAAGCAATGAAATTAGATGTTGCCAATCATCAAATTCGAATTTTGCGTCCAGTTTTAATTGAAACTGCAGTAGATTTTGAAAGAGATTATTTTCAAACTTTAATCAATCATTCAAAAATAAACATTCACGATTCATTAAATTGGTTTTATAAGAATTTTGTCAAGAAATTTGATAGTATCCAACAACAACAACAACCATCTGGAGGTGCCATTGAAAGTCCTGCTAAGAAATTATCCACCTTACACCAAGATGCCATTAATAACACCAATTTGAAACCAATAATAATATCATCAGTTATTGATTTATTGAGTTGTCGACAAATGGCTAGTGAATTTCCTTCAACATTAGCTTTCGATCATACGAGATTGGTATTATTGAGAGCTGATGCCCGTCAATTAGTTTGTATTCAATTATGTGTGGTATTGTATAAACAATTGGTGATTAATGCCAAAGTCTCAACCAATTTATTATCTGCAAAAAATATTGCCAAAGTTCAACAAGAAATTTTAGCAATTGTTACTGATGATAATGGGAATATCAAATGGACGAAAAATATATCGGCTATTTCATTACAATTGGTGAAGAATTTATATCCTAATGAATCAAATATTAATGTATCAGATCCATCAATCAAAAGCTTAGTACAATTTAGTCATAATTGGTTAATGAAACATATGCAACCAAATTCTCAAGTTTATGGCTTGATGGAAATTAAAGTTTTCAAAGAATTATTGGCAGAGATTTCAGTACTTGTTGAAAATGACGATTTAATAAGTGACAACAGTAACATCACCATCAATAGTAATGTGACTAGTACCACCACGACCAACACCGCTACAAACACTAGCACTAGTAGTACCACTAGCACAACTTCAAATAGTAATGAATTGAAAAATATTGCTACAAGAATAGCCACATTGGTTAAGTTTCATTGGAATGTTTTTGGTGGTTATTACATTGATTATATCAAATCTCAACGATCAAAATTACAACAAGAACAAGACAATTCTACAATGTTACCAACCATGATGGAAGATGGTGATGACAGTAATGATGTTAGTTTGAAAAAGAAAAATGATGATAATAAAGCCAATAATACTAATCCAACATCTCATCGTGGTGGTGAAAATAATTCAAACATTGATAATACTACTTCAGCCCCATTAAGTATGTTATCATGATAGAATATAATACCACCACCACCAATTAAAAAAAAATAAAGAAATGATTTTTATTTTTCCTTACGTTTATTTTACGGTTTTTCTTTTTCTTTTCCTTTTTTTGTTAAATTAATTAATATTTAGGTTGATAGGTTTTTAAATTTCTTTTTTTTTTCTTTATTATATATACTCATACATATATATATTAATATTATTTCACATTACATTATATTATAAATATTGTCTGTTGGAATCGTTTCTTCTTGTGGATGGGAGGGGTTGTTAACTGTTTTGGGTTATTCTTTCCCTAGACCTTCTTGTTCTATATTGGTGTTCTCATCATGGTGGAATATCTTTCATGTAAATTTTCACATTGTTATTCGATTTCAATCTAAAGTACTGGTAGTTATGATATAAGATTAGATTTGCAATATTAAAACATGTTTTTAATAAATCTCCTTGTCTATTCCCAAAATGTTCTTTTGAATAGTGTTGAAATCAAACATCAACTAACATCAGTTATACGCCCTGGACTCCATGTGCTTTGGTCAAGAAGTGGAAATTCACATCAACAAAATTACAGATCTATAGTGAGCACGTGATATCAAAAGGTGCTACCAAATAAAATTAAAACACAAGTTAAATTCTCTAGGTTCAGATTTGCTTTTTTCAATTTTTTTGTAATGGTATAGGATACAAATTAACCCTATCATTGGAAGTACTAAAGACAATATTGAATAAAAAACTCTGTGAAAACGAGAGGGGTTAAAATCAGGTGTAACAAAAGTTTAAAAAAAGGAACAATGAAATATGGTATGGACGAACATTTAAATTTCAACTCATTACTTATCAACATAGTCAAATTAAACTTACTCCTCCGGGGCATACCCATGTAACTAAACTTTGCTTGTTTTTTTGTTTTGGATATGTATTACGATTAAGGAAAATGATATGTTTTGTCATCCCCCACTTCTTCCTCCTTTTCACCCTGTTCATCACTAAGTACTGTGTGGATTAACAAGACAACCCAAGACAAAGAAAAAAAAAGGAATAATCACCTGGTCAACTCAATAAAAGGGAGGAAGAGAAGACCTTGGAATAGGGGAATTGGGGAATGGGGGAAAGGGGAGAGATAGAGGCCGGAATTAATTATAATAATTATCGTATAACAAACATTATCAATTTAAGGGGGTTAATGTGTAGAAGAGCAGTTTTCTGTAATGTAATGTTATGCAATTACAAAATATATCCCATAGAGGACTTGATCTTGATAAGAAGTCCATTACTAACTAATAACCAACCAAAATATACCCTGAGGATATGACTGGGTAGATTTTACGTCATATGTAACATTACAACTAAATGATCACCTTGTTTTAAGGACATATTCTTTGTTTGAACTTTAAAAATTGCTAACAACAACAGTAACAACGAAAGAATCTTTTTATCCCCTTGATTTTACTAAACTACTTTAGTTGATAAACATCACAATCAATTAACTTGATAGTGTAGAACTAATCTTATTGATAAATGCAACCATGGTTTGATTGCTTAAAAGCAAGTGGCATTTCAAACTTCGTGCTGATGACAACTGGACAAGTATGATTTGCACACTGAGTTACTGTAACCTTGTACTTCAGAATCAACAGATTGATTATTTTACATGATAAGAACCAACTATGTTGATATTACGAGGTTGCCAAACTCATGGACCCCGCAAAAGATAAAAATCTATGGCGGAAAATGATACCGCGGAAGTAGATGATCTCGCTCTAGTCACAACCACAACTGATAAAGAATAAAATGAAATTCCAAACGAGGGAGAAATACGAACAGAAAAAAAAATAACCCAAGAACAATTTATAAATCACACTCGTTTGTTTTATCAACTAATAGCAATCCCATTAAACCTTATCCCATAATCAAAATAAACCTTGAATAATGTTAGGAATAATATCATCAATTCTAAGATGGTCAATATCACCAGTGATATTTATTTATAATTTGATTCATTCAATAATTTCTCACACAATTATCATCCCATTAAAAATATTTTTCAAAATCTCGATATACATACCATTTTTGAAAATTCCTGTTATTATTCCATTGGTATATCTTTTAGAATTACATGAAATAAAAAGTACTGATTGGATTTTAGCCCAAATTGAATTATTCTCAATTACTACTTTACATTTTTTGATTGTTTGTATTTTTTTGGGTGGTATTGTTGGTACCATTGCGGGGATAAATATGAGTGCCATTTCAATTGTTCTATCGGGGGAACCAATTGTATCGACACCAGCTACTACTACTACCACCACCAGTATTGCTTCGGGTAAGCCAAGTGTGAAAACTGCAGGTATTGATAAGAGTAAATTAGAACAAGTGTGGGAGAAATCACTTGGAACTGGATTTAGCAACGAAAATGAAGGATTGGGGATTAAGAAGAAACTTGAAGAAGTAATCATTCCTGATATATTACCCAATATATCCAAATCAAGAATTCAATTGAAATTAAAGCAGCAACAGCAGCAACACCAACAAATACAAAAATTGAAAGAACAACAAGGAATAACTCTTCGAAATCCAGAATTTAACGACACGCAAAAACTTAGGAATGTCACAATTAATGAAGAGCTTGGTGGTGGTATCGATAATGATAACAACAAAATTAATGAAATTCATGATATAGATGATATTGAAAGCACAGGGATTGAAGTTGTTGGCTTGGAAGATGACGGTTATGCATACACAGGAGGATTGAGAAATCGTAATCAATATCCATCAAAACAAAAGATAACGGCCAGGGCATCTGGTCATGCATCATTAAATCTGCCACAGATAGTATCAGCAACCACAGGTAGGAAATCAAAAGACGTGAATGATGAAACGAGTACTGATTCCAAAACAGTAAAGTTTGCAGATGAGTTGGTACAAGATCAGCCAACTGGGACACTGCTGAGCAAGAGAAAGGCAGCATCAACAGTGATATTTGAAGAAGAACAAACAGAGATGGAACAAAGAAACCTACCAAGAGGTGTCAATATTCTACAAGAAAGTGAGGAAGTCAGTAGTACTGATGAAGGAGCGTTATCGAATATACCAGAGGAGACAGAAACGGAAACGGAAACCGAGAATGAAACAGGAACAGGAACAGAAGAAATCGAAGAGCATATATTTACTCAAGGTGAAAGTGTAACAGAAGATACTCTGTTGTATTGAATTCAGTTGCCACGATATTTCTAAAAATGTAAAAGTGGCTTTTCATATTTTATTTAGAGGTTTTGATAATCAATTTATTGAATCGGTTGTACTCAACAAGTTCAAGCATATTTGTGTAAAATATCGCGCACGTGATGAGATTGTGACACATCTTCGAAACGACTCTCCTTTTTTTTCTTTCCTTTCCTTTCCTGGGCGTCGTCGCACATTCTTTATCAATGTGTTTGAGATTAAATTTAACACGGAAATTAAACCTCTATTTAGATATTCATATCAACAAGGACGACATTTTTCTTCTTTGTCGATTCTAAATCCTTTTTGTTATAATACTAGTTCCAGACATGTGTACTCAAATTAGTGTTAAGTTCAAATAAATCAAAACAATTTTGCAAATAAATAGAAAGGGAAAAGAACAAGCACTTGAAAAGGATTGACAAGACGCAATCTTTAAATGGAATTGGAATGTTAAAAAACTTTAAATTAACACGAATCTATTAAGCTATATTTTTTTTTGCCGTCTCCTCCTCCTTACTCTTTACTCCTTGTTCTTGGAATTTCAATTTAATTAGTTCCAGTTTATTAGCTACTTGTTAAATTTCACTCCTTACAGTGAATTTTTTGCTTTCTGACACACCAAGAGTTTAAAAATAAGTTACACTTTGATTCAAAGTTGTTTTCCATTTAAAATTATTACTTTCTCATTTGACTTTGTTAATTTTTCAATCAACCATCGAGGAGTGTGGAAGTGTGTGTATATTAAGTGTGTTTTCTCTAACATTCACAATATTATTTTGTTTTAGATTTTATTTTTTTTTTGTCCTACAAATTCAATTTGCAGAAAGAGGTCCACTTCTTCAACATTTAATTATTATTTCAACACTGTTTTTATTGCCCAACTTCTTCTAATCATCTTTATTTGAACTACACCCTCCTTTAGGTTGAGTTCATAAACTATTTTGTTATAGTTTTAAACTGTTCAAAGTTCAGTGTAATTTGCACCCTTATTTGGTTTGGTTTGGAATTTTCCCTTTTTTCTTTGGAGTTGTTTGTGTACGTGTGTGTGGGTTTGGTGATATACACACACAATTAACAGGTATTCCAAATAGACAGTACTATGACAGACAATGTCGAGAATAAGGATTCAATGATTACGGCTTATACAAGGATTTCCCCTGATTCAAGTGATCTGCGCTTTATTAAAATTGTTAAGTTTCAACATCATGCAGATAAGACACTAACATCAATTCCATTCCCTTCACCATTACCAAATAACACTTCTGCTAGCAACCACATCAATCTAAAAACATCTGATGATAAAACAGTACAATTGGGAAAGAAAATTATGCAACGATTGTATAATGTAGGGGTTTTATCTCGAGATGTGATTCAAAAATGTCGAGAGAGCTCATCTACAGTGTTCTCATCTGAATCTTCAGTAGTAGCATCATCTTCATCATCAACGCAAAATAATTCAATACTACCAAACTCAAATAATGGATCTGAAAATGGAGATGATCATTCACTTCTTTCATCACCAACATCCCCAACTTCGACATCGAGTGGTATGTCCACATCAAATTCAATATTATCGAAAACAAGTGAAACTTCAAGTTCACCGCCTGGAAATGGCAAAAAGAAAAGAGGAAGAAAACGCAAATTATCACTGGATGATAAACAGATACAGATTGACAATTATAAGATCTATAATTGTAAAATTAAATTGAACATGACTCATAACGATGAAAAGTTTGATGTTCGTTTACAGTTTGTGTATAAAACAAAACCAAAAGTGACCACTACTCACCACCATAACCACCCCAAAAACAACAGCAAAGACAGTAATTATATTAATAGTGGTAACCACGCCAGAAATGGATCTCAAAACCATAATGGAAACGGTGTCAGTTCCAGGGATACCAACTCCAGTTTCAGTAGTAACAACAACACATCTCCCAATGGACTTGCTAAATTACTTAACCCATCCCCAACAACAGAGACTTCAAATTTGAGAAACGGGAAAACAAATCACAGTATGGCTACAACTGGGTCAATAATACCACTTGAAGAAGAGGAGGCACCAAACATGTATATTACATATGACGAGTTGATTAATTATTTACGAGACAAGATATTTTTCACGGAAAATAAGAAAAATCTTCATGGTATCGAAGTTAAAATAAACTATTTATTACATTTATGTACATTCAAATGTCTGATCAATGAAACTGAAATTGAGATTTAAGTGATTAAAGGACAAATATGCAAAAATGATTTATTATTTTCCTTGATAAAAGATGTTACACAACCATGGGCGGTGTTTTGTATTTGAGATAAAGTGTCAGTGTTAGTACTGCTGTGAATGTGAGTGTTTAAATATATAACAGTGAAAACGGTCGGTCTATTCTTTTTTATTTCTTTAATTTAATTTATTTATAGTCAATTTTATTTAATAATTATTTAGTATTCATCTTGGCTGTAAAATGTTTTGGGTGTACTTCACGTACATTATAAGAAACAACCTTTTACAACATCCAGCGAGAGTTCAGACAACACATAGTTTTACTTTCTTTTGTTGCAATTCCTTTTGCAAACGTTAAACTTTCAAATTGAATCTATGCTTCCTGTATTATTATAAGTTAGTTGTACTAAATTGTATGGTGACCACTAAGCCACTTCCTGGCAAACTTCTACAAGCAAAAAAAAAAAGAGCAAACAACGAATAGAACTTTTATTTTAATACAAAACAAAACAAGACTACGACATAAAAGCATTTCATTTATAATTTGTAATGTCCAGGACTAGGTGGTCTTTCACCAGTTTCCCAAACCACAGGATTCTCACCCAATTCAAATTCAATGGCGCCTCCATTTTTCCCAAATAACGTATTATGATCAACCCAATTTTTATTCCATTTTTTGCCATTAATCTTTAATGATTGAACATAAATATTCTTTTCTGATAAATTATTAGCTTTTACTTTGAATTGAGCACCATTTTCCAAATTAATTGTCAAACTTGATACAAATGGAGATGTGATCAAGTAAGTAGTGGTAGCAGGAATAGGGTAAATTCCCATCATGGCAAATATTACCCATGACTGCATTGATCCAGCATCAGAATTACCTGGCAATCCACTTTCTCCTGCCTTGAAATATGTGTTCATGATATATCTGACCAATTCCACTGATCGATATTGTTGATTGATAAAATTATACAAATAAGGTGTAGCAAAACTAGGTTCATTCCCCACGTCAACAATTTTTTCATGTCCATGTAATAAATACATATCATCTAATCGTTGAATAACCAATGACGCATTGTTATTTTTGTCGTCATTATTATGATTAATAAATTCAATCAATGTTTCCATATCATAAAGCATTGACCAACCATATTCAATTGGTTTAGCTTCGTATTCATCGTTACCCCAATAACATCCATAACAATTTAAAGGATCATAGTTGGTATAATTAAATGAACCATCAGCATTTTTTGGTTGGAGAAATCCAGTATAATGATAATGGTTTGTTGAGGCATCGAAATTCCAAATGTTTTGCCAATTGGCCGAACGCTTCAAGTATTTATCGTGATCATCTGAAGAGCCAAATTCTTTAGCCAAAACTGAAACTGAATAATCATCATATGCGTATTCAACAGTTCTACTAACAGAACGGGTATAGTTTCGAGTGATGTATCCATATTTCAACCAGTCTGGTAAGGCACCGCGACCTTGCTTGGAAGAATCAGTTGGTGAATACAGGTCATACCAGTATGGTGGAGCAACCTCAGCATTTTTCACCATTGATGCATAAGCTAATTTCCAATCAACATTGTTTGCCACGTTCTTCACATAAGCATCAGCAATGACAATATCAGAATTGGTACCACCTTGAACACGACCATTCTGATTTGCTGAACGGGCATCTGGAGCATATCCATCGTTTTTGTAAGTGTTGGCAAGTGATTGCACAATCTCAGCACCTCTTGTTGGGTTAATTATATTGATTAATGGATTTAATGTTCTGAATGTATCCCAAATAGTAAAGAAATCATCATAATAAACAATATTGTCCTGATTATCCCAATTTGGATTTTCGCCAGTTCGGTTAGATGGTAACAAATGAATCCCATACAAATTGGTGTAAAATTGATCAACAACAGTTTGATTGTCATGTTGAATTTCAAATTTCTGGAAAACTTCATTTTTCCATTGTTGTTGATTCTGTTGAACCATTGAATCGAAATCAAAATTTTTGTCTTCAATATTTGCACAAGCTTTATCAGTGGAGATAAATGATATCCCAACACGACTAATAAGTTCATTATTTTTCAAATCTTGTTTATTGAATTGGAAACTTAACCCCATTGAATCATCAACTTTGCTTGAATTGGCTTGGTTGGAGTTGTAAGAAATTTCTCCATTAGCAAAACTGGTAACTTGAGTAAAATCAGCATTAAATTCACCACAGAAGTAAATTGTCCAATCAGATTGATCACCCCAACCACCTTTAATGGTAGTTTGACCAATATATCCATTGTTGTTTTTCGTTTTAATGGAACCTTTGACAAAATGTTGTGTCCACTGTGGTCGTTTAGGTGCTGATAAATGATGTGATGCGTTAACCAATACATTAGCTTTATCACCAGAATGGAAATTATATTTGAATAATCCACTTCTTTCACCAGATGTGAACTCGATGTCAATGTTTGGAGTATTAACAAAATATCGTCCAATGGTAGCACTATCTTTCTTGGTTCTACTTAATGATAATTCTTGATCACCAGCCAAGGTTTCATCAGTATAAGGTAGTTGACAAACCACACCATATTGAGGAGCACCTCCAGTTCCACTCTCGTGCATCATAGAAATCCCCGTGATTACACCATTAGGAGCATATCCAGAATAAGAATCACCGAAACCAGGATCATTAACGTCAACTCCCACTTTGGCCATTCCAAAAGGTTGGGTTATACCGGGGAACATGTGACCATTTTTATCTGTACCGTAAAACAAGTCTACGTTTTTGAAGACGTCATTGGAACTATCACCAGCATTGTCTTTTTTGTGAAGTGATAGATAGGAGTACAAATTTTTGATTGCAACTGATTCAACAACTAGCAAATAATTCGATATGAGAAAGATAATTGTGAGAATGAAATTCATGTTCAAGTTAAAAGTAGTTTTGAAAAGGGTATAAAAAGTAATGAAATTGTTATTTGTTACTTGAAGGAAACAGAGTCTTCTAAAAATTCAAGGTCGAGTCAGATATACGCGGATATATATATATATATATATCGATGAACATGTTGATCATCGTCTCAATTAAGCCCCAGGATGATGTGACTTTACTTATCCATTCATAAATGTTGTGAATAACATTTATTTTAGGTATAATCAGCCACCCCTCCCCTTAATGAATGAGCAAATATAAACAAAAACAGAACGTGGTTATAGTTATAACTTGAAACATATTTCTATATATAATTTAGATAAATATTAGAAAAGGAACGTGTATACAAAGTATTAAGGTTTAATTTGACGTCTCTCGGCGGCTTTTGGATGAAATTGATAACGAAACAATTCTCCAGGTGTTTCCTTTTATTTTATTTTAGGTTTTTACACCTAAAAAAAGTAATTGATGCCGAATATTAATGGTAATAAATCACACAACAACAATAACAACAATCACAAAAACCCATATATGCATGAACTATTTCCTTGTTATGTGAAAAAAATTGTGGATACTCCATATCATTTCATACCAATTTGTTACTTTTTTTATTTGAGGGTATGAACCCGCCCATGTGGTTGAAATTGTGACTTCTTAGCCATAAAGAATGTTCCTTCAATTAGAATTATGCATGGTTCCTAAAAGAAAAAGAATTTGACAAGACGCGATGAAGAGTAGAAGTACCATTTACTAAATTTAAGACCCGATCAAAATAAATATATATCAATACTGTCTGGCTGATAATGATAATCAGTTCTAGATAAAAAAACTTCAGGCTTCATCTTTGAAAGACGAAGGGGAACGGCAACGATTGTAGAATTTATTTGAGGTTAAACGATATCGCCGGGGTGTTGCCATTTCAAAAAATTCCCAAATTGTTCTAGACTTTGTCATAAAACAGAATGCTATAATAATATAAACAAAGAGAACGAAATATCAAAAAATAGAAAACAAAAAAAGAGAAGTCAATAATAATGATGACAATGCCCATAATGCGGCTGCGGAAAAACGGGAATGGACAAGAGAAAAGTAGAAAAAAAAACCCTATAATTAAATTAAATGCATTACTTGGCCCATGAGTGACATATATTCTATTAGAGCAAAATGATAGGGAACCAATTATTGTTTATTTGTTGATACTTCCTAAATTAACACACCCTCTTTTTGTATAAATTATTTTTAGTCACTCGATGTCATCCTATAATTTTCATCAACGCAAACCAAGCCTGTCAAAAATAAAAGACTATTTTTAACAATCATTGAGATATTGGCTTAGAAAAATGAGTTTAGCACAGGATGAATAAAACAATGAAAAGCTATTTGGTAGCACGTGTGTTCAATAGAGTAAATCACTAGCAAGTTATACATTGATGAAAGGGTTTGGAGTTTATCAATTCATAATAATGATGATAGTAACAGTTTAATAGAGTCCATGCATGTGTCTAGTACTATTGGAATAATGTCTTCAATTAAAGTTCGATTGTTTAAGCTAGTTTCTAACAGGTCCAAATTAACAAGTATTTTTTTTTCCTTCAGCCATTACCAGTTGAGCCACAGACATTGAACCGACTCATCCTTACCCAATACATTAGTATGTGCAAATATTATTTGGTTTGAGGGTTTTATCATTTGAGGCTTATAGTCAACGTGGTGAATATATGAACCAATATTTGAACTGAATCACATCATCATTGTGGTAAAATATTTGATTTGCAGTAACATTGTTCAACTTTTATTTTGTGGTTTTCAAAAATACAATAGTGAGGGATAATAAAAGAGCAATTAAACAAGTGTACTTAGATTATTTCCCTTTCACAAATGTGTTTCAATACATGGCAACGGTTTGGATCAAATGAAATTTTAATTAAAATTTTGATAGAAAAGATAATCCGAATCATTGTGCAAAAAAATTTGGGAACCTTTTTTTTTTCACAAGGGAGAGTTCACGTGGGTGCTTTAGAAGATTCAAAGTTTTGATAACTCAATTAGCCGAAACATGTGCTAAAGAAAACTTAAATCTATTGATTTCTATAGGTTGCCTCTCACTTCTCAATTTTGACTTCTAAGTTACTGCATAAACCACTTTTCTTGGTGTTTGAAATCCTTTAATAATCCACACAATTTGCAATCTTGTGAATATAATATTTTAGCATGCACGTGGTAAGCTATACAATTAGCAGACCACATGAACATTATCTTATAAATGCAAACAAGATAAATAACAAGAAAATATGGATTTACTTTTTCATAGAATAAATTATATAAAAGCAACACGTTTTTCGGGGTTTTTTTTCTCGTTTTTGGTATTCGGTTATACCTCATAAAATTGTCCCCTGATACTACATCACGGTGAAAATAGGTTATTTATAACATTTACTGAGCAATTTTGTCTAATCTTTCATACAATAAAACAGTTCAGTAAACATGATGTATCCAAGAAGTATATCATCTTTACACTATAAACGGGAAAAACTGGAAAAAAGTACGAAAAGGTGGAGAATATTCTGTAATTACGAGTAAAAAAATTGATCTTCATCTAGTATTTCCTTTGGATATTTTGCAAATAATGTTAAAACGTTTGTTCGTAAAACCAGCTTTTCTAACAAGATTGAGCACTTGCCACATAAATACACTTGTTGTTCTTAATTTCAATTTGTCATGGTGAAAGCAGTAAGTTTTCTTCTACGATAAATGTCAAACCGTCACTACTTTGCAGAAAATGAAGAAACTTTATTTAGCAAAACTGCCTGTTCAGGGATATCGCTACACTCGCGACAAAATGTAAAGTTAATAATATCCAATAAAATACGAGATATGAGCGATTTATAAACAACATACAACACAAAAGGTATTCAAAATATCGCTAGCACAAAAAATAGAACAAACATTCATAGAGAATAGACGGTGTTATAAAAGCTATAAATCGTTCATTTGCATAGTTTATATGGACAAATTCGGTGTATACCTTACTAGGTGGGTTAGAGATAGATGAAAATTTATCATGAATGAAATTTGGTTGCGAAAACTCTACTCAATTGAATTTTCAGATGTTTACACCAAAAAGTTAAAATTAACTCAACAATGAAACGGTGATACAAACTCGTAAGTTTATATTTCAAAAAATAAAAATCGTTTAGAGCTCTTCACTGAAAATACAAACTATAACTTAATTCGTTTAAGCGACTCAAAATTATATTGCCAGTTGTTAATTAATAGACGGGTTTGCAATACCTACAATTGATTACACATGATGTAAATGGCTCTGAAAAAGAGTATTCCTATACAATAAGCTCATTTATCTATACACATTTACTATTATTTTTAAAGTGACAATGGTTACTGATAGCAATGGTTAGTAATATTTTTGGTCTAACAATACACAACAATCTAACAATTGATGGAAAGCTTGGCACAACACTGATTATAACTGGAATGTATTATGTCCATCTGTCTTCTTTCCTACAAGGTAAAATAATACTAAATAATACAAGACTCTATTGTAGTTGCTATCATCAAAAAAAAAGAAAACACTATTCCAACTAAGTCGTGATCTCAATACAAAGTATGATTTCGTCATCTTCATGTTATACTAATTAAGGAAAAAATCTATTTGTAGTTTAAAAGCAAAAAATTTAGGCTAAGAATGGAACTTCTTTGTAAGATAGAGAAAATAGTTGTAGTAAACACAATAGACAATAGGGAAAAAAAAGTCTAAATAAAATGGCACAGAACACACACATATATTTAGAAGAAAGAATAGAATAGAGCGCAAGTAGATATTACTGAATCAAGGAATAGATGACCCACCACATTTGGTTAGTTGAGTCAGTGGGATTTCAATAATAGAACTTAACCAAAAAACCAGAAAGTACGTATAATGCAAGGCCAAAGTAATAGCAAAAGAAACCATGAACAAGCCTAAGATGATTGATCTATTTTCAACTTAATTTTAACTCTGATCAATCAATCAATCACTATTGTGATAGACGACTAAGCCCCGATTATGAACCCACCCTGACTCTCAAAGAAAAGCTTTTTTTTTTCTTTTTCTTTTTCTTTTTTCAGTTTGGTTTGTTCATTAATTTCAGTTTACATCGACTGGCTCGTAATTAGAATACTGCCTCCCATCGTCATCACTTGGTGAAGTAATTAGTAATCCAAAAATAAATAAAAAAAAATTTTTGACGACCTGTATACACGACACAGAAATTACCTGACCCAGAATTTGCGCCCGGTTGAACATCTTTATCCGCTAGTTTAGTTTTCCGATTAATAATTTATTAATAGTGGCTTACAAAGATCTCCTATTCCTCTCCCCTATTATTAGAGACTATGTTATGCATCTTCCATAGTGAAACAGAATAGAAACATAAGAGGAAAGTAACACTACAACTAACTAGTTTGTACATGACAAGAAAGACTAAAAAAAAGAAAGAGTTTTGTTAAGAAAAACAAAGGAAAAAAAATCCCTCATAATAAAAAGTAGACTAAGCGGAATGCTTGTGAGTGTTTGTTTGGTGGTGGCAAGTAATTTAGTTTTGTAGGACGAATAGTATTACAAAGCAGAAGTTAGAACTAAACAAGCTAAATCAAATCATACTCAAAACAAGAACTCACCGTAAACAAAGAGGATTGAGAATGTTTTTGTTGATATAATATCAATTGGTTGTAAATTCAGAATACAATAGAGAACAAACATTGTGTGTGTTGTGGGTGTTGTGAGTAGTAGTGTGTCAAATGAAAATAAACGTAGAAAGAACAAAAATTTGAAATGAGGCAAAGGTAAAAAAAAAAATAATGGCAGCAACAGGAAAGAGTAAAAGAAAAAAAAAAAAACAAAAGGAAGGAAAGAAAGAAATACTAACAGTGAGAGAGAGAGAGTATATATGTGTGTGTGTGAAGCCATATAAAAAGTTAAAATTAAAAGTATATAAAGACACACTAAAAAAATTCAATTTTTTAATAACAAGAATTGAGAGGGAAAAATTTTTATTTTTTTTTATTTTTTTATTTTTTTACTTCACATATTTAAACAAATATATTTGTATCATCTCAGCTTAGATTGGTTATTTTATTCAATTACCCTTCTTTTATTTTTTTCAATAATTGTTTAACCACAATTTTTTTGGTTTATTGAGATTACATCTACTACTGATCCAAAAGCAACATTATTCCTCCTGTCAAAAGGGTAACTGATTCACAGGACAGATTAGTAAAGACAAGACAAGACAAGACAAGAAAAAAAGGAAAAAAGCCCCACAAGAAGGAAGAAGAAGAAAAAGTGGCAGCGCCTACTTAGCTTATACCAAAGAAGTTGAATACTAAGAAAAATTAAACTATTCCAGAAATTTCTTAATAAAAAAGTTTAAAAAAGAAAAGCTTAGAAAGATTGATTCCATTGCACTTGAAACTACAACCAACATAGATTATAAGAATAATAACAACAACAACGTCATTGTTTCTTTTACTTCTTTTTTTTTAGTGTGAAACAATAACAATATTTTTAAGATCAACTTTTTGTCACAGTCATCATTTGTTTTGATATCTGGTTTATTTTCCTTCGCCCCCTACTTTTATTCTATATTTTAGTGAATTTAGTCATTATTGGTTGATCTTTGATTATCACTTTATATAGAGGCTACATTAACACACAAATCGAACTAACAGAGCACTAACACTTACTATTTTTCCATCGATTACTAATCACATACATTATGGGTGTTTTGGGTAAGATATTTTCACTGTCAAGTAATTTGGCACAACTTGAACACCAACAGAAGCAACAACAACAACAGCAACCACCACCACTGACGAAATTACTACTGAAGCAATCGCCACCACAACCACCACCTCCAGTCAAAACCAAGCCTTCCCCTTCTAATGGAACTACCGTACCAGATGAGGACGATGAGATACTATCTCAGGTTGAAAACGATATTGTGACACCATTACGACAAATCAAACAACCGCAACCACAGCATCCGACTTCTGTCAATACCCCTACTGTAAACAGTATACGATCAAACAACTCATCACCAAGATTAATTAAAACAAGATCTGTATCACCTTCCAACGGGTTATCATCATCCACCACTTCCCCAATGCAGTTGGAATTATTAGAAGATAAATTGAAGAATCATCAAATAGCATCCCCTACAGGATCTTCAACACAACCTGTGGCAATTTCTTCAAATGACAAACCATCAACAGGTAGACTTTCTCCAACAGTATCGCGTACATCATCTTTTAGAAAACCACCATCTAGAGCCACGTCAGTCAAGACTAGATCAAATTCAGTGTCATCAACAAATTTATCAGGATCTTCTACAAACACCAACCCTGTCAACAACTTGCCTAGATTCGTTATGCTAGAAAGTGGCAACCACGAACATCATTTAAGATCAGCAAAACGTCAAGAGAAACTTTCCAACATGTTGAAAGATTTGCTTGGAGCTAAAAAATTACGTGGAGAAGCCAAAAGTGCTGTACCAGATATCTTTCAAGGTGCCATGCAGTCTTCAACTAGTCAATTACTGCAACAGCAACAACAACAGCCACAGCCAGTTAAACCTCCTACATTATTTGCTGGTTTGGTCAATAGTGTCAAGAATAGCACTAGTCCTTACCATCAACCAGGAACCACTGATGTGGTTTGCAGCACTCCCCTTTCTGCTGCTACCGGCACGTCAGCTAATGGTATCGATTGCCGTTCATTTGCAGAAAAGTATGGTAGATGCCAAGAAGTTGTCGGGCGTGGATCCTTTGGTGTTGTTCGTATATCACACAAAAAGTTGGATTCAACATCAACTACAGAAAAATTATTTGCTGTCAAAGAATTCAAAAGAAAACCAAATGAAAGCGAAAAGAAGTATAATCGTAGATTAACTTCGGAATTTTGTATTTCGTCCTCGTTAAAACATAACAATATTATTGATACTTTGGATTTATTAAAAGATGCTAAAGGTGATTATTGTGAAGTTATGGAATTTTGTTCTGGAGGTGATTTGTATACTTTGATTATAGCTGCAGGGAAGCTAGAATATGCTGAAGCTGATTGTTTTTTCAAACAGTTGATACGAGGAGTCAATTATATGCATGATATGGGTGTTGCCCATCGAGATTTGAAGCCAGAGAATTTGTTGTTGACTCAAAATGGGGTATTGAAAATCACCGATTTTGGCAATAGTGAATGTTTTAAAATGGCTTGGGAAAATGAAATTCAATACTCTGATGGTATATGTGGTTCATCACCTTACATTGCTCCTGAAGAATATAACCAAGAATCATTTGATCCAAGATGTGTTGATATATGGTCATGTGGAGTAATTTACATGGCAATGAGAACAGGAAGACAATTGTGGAAATTGGCCGACCCTAAGAAAGATGAATTTTTCGAAGAATATTTAGTGAAAAGAAAAGAATCTAGTGGGTATGAACCAATTGAAAGTTTGAAACGAGCACGTTGTCGAAATGTGATTTATTCAATATTAGATCCTAAACCTGAAAGAAGAATCACTGGGAAACAAATTTTAAGTAGTGAATGGGGTAGAGAAATTAAAGTTTGTGAAGCTGGTGAAGGTCATTTGAATGAATTGGGTAAACAGTAGAAAGTAATTTAAATAAAAGAATAAGATACACCAAGAAGTCAGTTTTCCTCACTGTCTTTCGTTTCTTTCATTTTTATACATTATTGTTTTTTTTTATTTTTCATATATATTTAATAAAGGAATTGGTTTGGGTTTTTTCATTTTATTAATGTAGTGATATCTAGGCGAGAAGAAATTATTCTGTCGTGTGCTGCACGTCGATGTAAGTGGACGTACCACGTTGAGCTTCCACGATGTCAGTTGATTGGATCGCAGAAACTCCGGTGTATTAAGCGTGCGAAAGAATTTTATTTATAGTTTTTTTCTTCAGTTGATGACGCGTATCTTGAAATAAACAAACGAAAGGACAAGGAAAAAAAAA
>OBUW01000051.1_pt1 | contig 94781 bp, 52 predicted proteins | sample 1475761 | NCBI WGS metagenome assembly OBUW01 (sample SAMEA2579908, study PRJEB22360) | human gut metagenome | biome: human gut; feature: human-associated habitat; material: faeces | place: Denmark | collected 2008/2010
TTGCTGAAGCTATGATTAAAGGTAACATCCAAGAAACTTTCCATAAGGGTGTTGGTATCATTGTGTTGGATTATGCCGAGACAGATAACTGGAAGTTGCCTGAAGCTTTAATTGATACTAATTTTTAGTATTTCTCATATCATCCATGAATCTGTAAAAATTATGTATTTTTTTTTGTTTAGTAATATTAGCAGTATGGTAATCATCTAGTACTGTGCATATTTTGTGATTTCTAATTGCAACAGTATAAACAATCATATCATAAAAATCTCTACAATTTTGTGGTCCTCTTTGTAAAAAGGATAAAACTTCTGCTCGCTTCAAAGTTGACAACTACTTATAGAGCAGGAACATGTTTCCTGATTAGTCATCAAATACATTATATATTATAAAAAGTGAGTTGGCAAGCCATATACACTAAATTGTGAAAATATCAAAATGAATATAAGAAAAGAAAAATATTAATCTATAAACTCAAACTTGAATGAAATTAAAACGCATAAAAAGATATAATGAAAACACAAGTGTCCGTGCTTAAGCCCACTTACCTAACAAAGCCATAAGACCGGCTCCCCAACACATGACAAAGTATGCTAATAACATATTCTTGAACCCTCCAGGGCCCTTAAATTCGCCAGAGTATAAGAATTCGTGTGCCATCAATTCAACAATACCAGTGTAAAGCAAAATACCAGCAGATATAGAATCAAACACCCCATTGGTAATTAAAGCTCTTCTGGAACCTGGTGGATAGGATTTTCTGACACCTAAACCAACGGCAATAGCAATTGGTGTACACAAAGTATAACAAATTGCTAAAATCCATGGAGTATATCTGTGTCTGGCCCAATTGGTAGTTGCAATCCTAGTACCTAAACCTAACCCTTCAAACATTTGATGGAACACCAAAACAATGTACAAACTTTTGAACTCGTCACCAGAAACCGCCAAAGCAAGACCTATGAATACTGAATGAAACATAACTCCAAATTCCAAAACAAAGACCCCGAGTAACTGGCCGTAATACTGTTCCTTGGATTGATCGTTAACAGTTGTCCCCATCACGTCTGGATCTTGGTGCTCCTGTGCGTGAGCAAAATGAGATGGATATGGATTGGCATCAGCTTGTTTTTCATTTTGATTTTCGAGGTCTTCTTCTTCGTCATCTTTTTTTACGTACATGGATGCATCTCCAAAATGTGAATGTGTGTGTGGCCCCTGATTATCAAGCTGTGATTCTTTGGCAATTTTCCTATCGATACCCTGGTAGGCGAGTAATTCAAAGAAAAATAATAAGAACAAAGTCATTAAACAAATACCAAATGCCCATGGGTATTCTGTTATTGGCCCAGTAAGACATTCATTGCCGAGGGAATCCGCTGCTGGTTCTAGTAAATGTATGAATGCTGTAGCAACAATTACCCCAGATCCAAAATATTTACAAATAAAGTATACCATGGGTGGTAATCGGATGAATGAATACTTTGATGACAATAATGGAAGTAATGTTCCGATAGCACTAGTTACCATGATGACAAAAATGGAGGAAATTCTTGTTCCAATATTCCCATTATAATCATTATCTGTGGGACATTCATCCCTTTTGTTCAAATATTCAAATACTCGGGAAATGGAATCACTATTCATAGTCAGGGTCAGTGTTAACTAATTCTATGCTGGGAATTGATAATGAAAGCCAACTATGATGAGAACAAAATGAAGGAGAACTCAATAAAAGTAATCAATTTGACAGGAATATGGAGGGTATTTATAAATAAATTACAACAAAAGGGAGATTGACTTTTTCTTTCTAATTTTTACTTTTTTTTTAAAGTTTTTACTCATTGTCAATTGGTGATGGTTTTTATTAGTGGTTACAAAAATGAACAAGAGAAAATTTGCAATAACCAACAAGGTTCTAAACGCACCTCAAACCACACACTACATTTCTAGCTGGTAATGTTACAAATGGAACAACAATGAAAAAGAGATTCGGCAATTACAACCGTGATTTCAATCTGAATGTAACCCAATCCGGCCAATAATGAATAATTTAATTGTCAATATTAGTTTTTATTATTTTGCGTTTCGGGTATAATCACTATTGTAGTTGTTGAAAGACTCAGTTTGGTTTTAAATTATTAGCTAGTTCTTTCATACGTACTTAAGTCCAAGGACGTTGTTAATCCAGGACATAAAAAAACCATATGCTAAAGAACATTAGCCTTTTTTCTATAAAGCTTGGACTTTATGGTTCTTCTCAGCAAGTGTATGATTACGATTTAATACCATAAAGTTACATTTGTTCTATTTTTGATGTATTATTTTTTTTTTGCTTTGTATGGCATCAAACCAAAAATTTCTGAACATCAATTAGAGATTGAATAATAATTAATTATTTTATGAATAAGCCTACTTTATAAACTGCATATTATTAATTCACTTTCACTTGCCAGCTATAATAGGTCACCAAAAATCGTCAAGTATAAGAGAAATACTAGTGGTTATTTGGAACAACAAGACAGAAAAACGGTGAAAAACAAAAAAAAATTGAGTGATAACTACCAGGGTACCCGGACGGCATCAGGCTATGCTGTGCCCAAATGCAAAATTACACAATATCGGAGTTTACAAAAACACGTGACAGGTAATTTACAAAGTATATGAGTCGAGGATATCAGGCAAGCAAGTAAATATGCAAAATTTCAGGTAAGCTATGTGGAAGGATTGGTTCAAATTCATCGTGAACAATTACTCTATAGCATATGTATTGTAATAACTGAATATAACTTTTCAATTAATTGAAACAAGTGAATCACATATTCCATTCCCCAATTTATTAAGAGAATTCCTTTTGATGTGTCATTTTTCCAAGGAATAAATATACCAATAAAATTATTTTGTAGAAAAATTTATGCGAAAAACACACTATATTTGTAACTCCAAATTGATGCAGCATGTATTAGAAAAAATTCTAGATATAAAATACATTTATACTGTATATTGCAGCAAACACTCGATAACCTATTTAGAATTTGCACCATTTCCAACCAACAGCACTGAACCTTGCCCATATCCAAACAACAATACTAAGAGCCGATAGAGCACCCTCAAAGAGCACAAAATGACTATAGCTCTCTTGAGTTCCTTCAGCAATAACCAATGTAGCAAGATACATCCCCAATATCGTTAAAAACCCCAAGAAAAAGTACAATGTGCCATAAACTTTACCAAATCTCTCAGCAGAACAAATTTGTCCTGTGCAAGCTGGAATTAAGGATATCACGGCAGAAGACGATATACCAAACAAAATACTAAAGGCAAACAACAAAGCCATATTGTTTGCTGGATACCACAAGCCAAATATGAAAACAGTAGTTAAAGTTGCTGACAAACACATAACATTGAATCTCCCGTATTTATCAGCCAACAATCCTGACAACAACCTAGAAGGTATCCCGCAAACATTCACCAAAGTAAGCATAAGATAAGACTTTGTTTCATCTATGTTATAAGTTAATGCATATGATGCTAAGTACGTCAAAGTTGTCATGGATATAACTTCACTTAAAAATATGGCAAAACATAAAGAAACAAATTTCATGTCTTTCAAAGCAGAAAAATCCAAGGCACCTTGAAAAAACTGAACGGCTCTAGTGACTATACTAAGTTTTTCTTCCAGTTCCTCCGATTCATTGGCCACCTTTCTTTCCTTAACCAATATAGTGGATACTGCCATTAAAAGAAAGCAAATACAAGCCAAAATTCGTATTGCATTTTTAAATCCAATCGCACCATACAATTGTTGCAACATTATTGTGAAACACGAAGAGCCCACTAAACCACCAATAGTGGCAACTGAGCATGCGATGGCTCGCTTTTTCAAAAACCAGTGACTCAAAACCCCAATCAAAGGAGACATTGCAAGAGAGGTCCCTATAGCTGTGACAATGGAAAATGACAAAATAAATTGATAAAGCGAGCGACTCTCAGCTGTACACAACAACCCCAAACACATAAAGAAGTTCCCTGCAATTAAAGGTCGTTTGGCACCAAATTTATCAAAAAACTCACCAAAAAATACCCCAAACCAATACATACAACCAAGATGCAATGAGAACACCCACCCAACCTGTGACTTTGAAATGTCTTTCAATTGGTGCGATGAAACAAACGATTCAATTGCACCCAACGAATTTGCAATTCCAAAATCTGCAATTAAGCCTATAAAGGACCCAAGTAAAACGAGGTTAGCTTGTGTGCCTCCGTCAGGGAAACTGGAATGATCCTTCTCTGATCCATACATTAAAGCTCTGCTATCGTATCGAGGGGAATCACCCGGTGACTCGATCGCAGGAGCTACATGTGAACCTTCACGTCTCCTTATCATATATTCGCTTGGCTCTTCCACTGGTGTCAGGGGAACTTCATTTTCAACTACTGCGATACTGTCTTCAGTTGATTTGCGGAGCAGCTGCAATTCAATATTCAGTCTGTAATGCTCTGAATCATCTGGCTGATTAGATAAACTAACATTGTCAAGTGTATGGGTTGATGACATTTGTCTCTGAAGAATAGAATACTTTATCTAGCCATTTCAACATATTTTGAATGTTTTAAATACTCTTGACTCATTTCTGGCACACAGTGTGTGAAGAAGCCAAAAAAAAAGAAAAGAAGAAGAAACACCTAAAAAAGCGGAACCTAGAACCCGACTGCAGTCGTCTACAGTTTCCATTATAGTAATAAACAAAAATTGCAGTTCTTGGCGATGACCTTCTTTAAACCTTAATTATATGTATTTGATACACGCATCCAAAAACGTTTCAATTCTCATATTAAACTAATTTATTACTCTACATAATTCACAGTATTTTATGTTTAAAAAATATTTCCATAATTAGAATCACTATATCTTTCATATGGTTCAGCAGTCCATTTTCTGAATGTTTTTCCCCACACCAACAAAATGGCAAAACCACCATTTATTACAATGGATAGAATACACATGGTAATTGTTGTCCAGAAGACACCACTGTTGTCTATCCATGGCTGACATGCAAAACAGAATACCATGCCAAACATATTCCTAATAAATAAAATCAAGACAACACTTTCACCAGCTAACTTGTGGTAACAGTCGAATGCACCATATGTCAAACACAATGTTCCAGATGCAGCCATAGCGAATCCCAAAAACCCTTGGCCAATAATAACTGAAATGGCCCAGTGAGCACCGTAATATGGCCCTAATCCATATGCAATCAAACCAGCGGCATTAAAAAGTAAAGGCACAATCATAGTCCATAATTTATGCTCGGGTTCCAGGATACCAAAGTTTCTTTTTGCTTTTTGTAAAGAAAACCAATCAACAAATCTACCACCATATAACATACCCAAAACAACACCGACAAAAGGTGCGAGGTTAGTCAAACCAACCTTATCTGCTGTGAAATTATAGGGCTCACTAGCATAGAATAATGTTTGAGTGTTTCCCATTAAACTCAACCACATCATTTGGGCCCCATAAGCACAACTTGACCATATGATGGCAGGAAAGTATGCCAAAAATGCTGGCCGCACAAATATAAGCAACCATGATCGACGGTCACCATATTCAGTGTGAATTAACTTCATTCTTTCCCAATACGTTTTTTTGGGTATAGTGGACTCGTCAACAGACTCATTCTCTTCAGTTTTCACGGATGCACTTGAACTGAGAATAACATCAACATTATCTTTCGACCTCATGGATTGCACTTGCTGAAGGATATGTTCTTCAAACTCATCTTCCTTTTTCGAATCTCTTGTAAAAGTTGTATCTTCCAATACAAAAAACATGAATATGAACAACACTGCATATATTATTATCTGGACATAAAAGCACCATCTCCAGCCAAGATGAGGGTTGGCAGTGATATAGCCAGCGGCAACTGGTGATAAAAACTTGAAATAGTTAGTTAGTAAAAAATAGAAACACCACAAAATAAGGAATCAAAAAGTCTTACGTACAGATCCGAAATACAATGCCATGATGATTACTGAAAGTGCTGTACTTCTTTCATGTTGAAAATGAAGATCATTGGCAGATACTTCGGCAATACTGTCCACTGGAGACGCACCGAGTCCACTTAAGAAATTGAAAATATACAACAGGGCCAAATTTTTACCTGTGCCACCAACAATACATCCTATTATAGCAATTAAGGTACAAGTCAAGTACACCACACGTTTTCCATATTTTGCTGCGCATGGTTGAATAATGATAACTCCCAACCCCAATCCTGTAAAACACAATGCAGCAGTGTTACTGATATCCTGGTAAGTTACATCCAAAGCTTCAACAAATGCATCGTACAACGGTCCAGTGAAGTTGGATGTTGATGATTGAAGGAAAGACCAAATAAACAACAAGAAAAACTGGATTCTTCTTTTCCGTTTGCTCCAGCGCAATGGATCGTTAATATTTTTCGAAGGTGGTGGTTGCAAAATGATATTGGATTTGTCACCGTTCTTTTCCACTTCCAAGGTCCCCGTAACATCAACTAATTGAACGGTACCTGGGACCATCTCATACTCAGGAATTTCGTTAATCTCCTTATCAAACATAGTGTTATTTTATTTGCTATGATTTAAGTAGTTTCTGGATGCTACTATATGTCTTCATCAGCATAATTGTGGACAAAACGCATAGTATATATATTAGCCATGGCTGATAACTAACTTTCTCCACTGAATAACTTGGCAATTCGAACTTAAATTAACGTTTATCTTGAAGTGGAGATAACCAGATTTATGAAAAATTCTTAAAGTACAAAAACAAACAAACGAGATTCACAAACACAAATATGCATCTTTTTAGTATTTTGATAAAGCGATTCTTTTACACTTTTGGCAATTCAGGGCGCATCAAATTATCACATCTAAATTAGAATATAAACCAAGAATCAACTTCCAACAATGTGAAGACTTACTCAACAAATGTCTCATAAGCAGTTGTTTATATTTGAAAATTACTCTCGTGTAATTCAGAGCACCCTATTATTTCTCCCCAATCTTTACCACAAATATTATAACTAGGATAATGCATTTTCTAGAACTCTTTCCGAATACAGGGTAAAACAAAGCTATTGAGTGGAGCAGGGTTGATATTCTAGTGCGGGGGATCTTTTATTATTTAACTAATGTTGTAAACGGAAATGCGGAATCTCATTCTCCTTTTAGCTCGAATAAACCCAACTTTCTTCAATGTTGCTTAGTGTGACCCGCACCAGATATCAATCCCCCCAACTTCCACCTAACCGCTTGAAATATCCTAAACAGGACGAAAACCTTAAACAGTCTAAATTCAATTTGCTGACTAAGAATTAAGATCAATTTAAATAAAGGATATATGCAACATGATGTTAGCGGTGATTTGTTCATGTAGACGATGAAAGAAAAATGTTCGTAATCAAATCTTTATCATAAATTGCTAACAATCAGGTACTGCATTGTAAGGACTAACTCCCACAAATCTAAATAATACGGTTGTCGTTCTGGTTTAGCAGATGTGCACCTTTGATTTTATCTCTTTTCAACAACAATATGGGGAAAACCAATCATTCTTGCAACAGTGATTCCCAATTCAGGTACAAGACATTGAATATACAAGAAGCAACAGATTGTTGCTCACATTGACATCAACCGACAACAAACAATGAAAATGCTAAGGGAAACTTTTAAGGACATATTTGTTGTTGAACTATAGGTATGCCCACATGCAATACGTGTACCGGGTGGTCTATATAAGGAGCTGGATTTCCTTTGGCTATATCTGGTCAATCCAGGAACACTGAGGAAGTGTATGTCTACGTATGCACTTATAGTGGTTACCGTAATATTTCTCTTGTTCTCTTCATCGTCTATTGTTGCAGGGATCGTTTCCAAAAAAACCATCTCCCAGCGTTCTTGGATAAAATCAAAGTTTACAAACGAGATGGTCTCAAAAATCATCATAACCATTCGAAATCTTCAAGGTACACCTACTGTTACTGTATCTTTTTTTCTTTGTTTGCCATTACCACAAATACTCTAATTTTACAAACTATTTCTTTTGTCTCGGGTTGTCGGTAATAATAATCTAATTCAATTTTTGAACAGCCTTGTCACCCAAGAAAATTGCCAAATATGGGGATAAGGGGAGAACAATGCCGATCAAGGAAGTTATCAACAGTTTGAGTCATTCAATAACTAAAATTTTACCAAGCCTCCATTCATTCATCTGCTTTTTTGTTTTTTCTAGTGACTAACTGACATCATACAAAGTAAACATTAGTTACACAAAGCCGGCTTTAAAAAAACATGCTTTCCTTTGCCACCACATTGTTGATTATTACAAGGTCTTGTTTAGTTATCTTTCCAGAAAAATCATAGACGGCACAACCAACAAATTGAATGATAATTGTTCGTAAATTGTAAAATATTTATTATATCCTTTTAGTTTCATTACTTTATAGTCACACTAAATGTCTACATATATATATAATGACAGATTCCCTCGATTATTCAAATTTATCTTGATTCACTTTTGATTATAGTAGTCAATTTCTATATTCATAACTATTCTATTATAACATTTAACAAATTTTTTGCAAAATGGTATTAAAAGATGATAACCCACCACCACCTTATCATTTAATTTCTAAAGAAGATAATCAAAACAACAACAACAACGATAGCAATAACGACGATGACATAGAGGACACGTCTGAACCAGTATCACAACCCAAACTTGAAGATTTCCGAAGTTTTAAATACTCAATTGAGTCGATTTTCCCAAAATTTGACAAAACTAAAGTTCAAGATCCTAAATTCATTCCCACTACTACTGAAGCTTTAGCCCATTTGAAATTATCAAAAGCGTTTGCAGTCATGAAAAGCAAAGTTGTTAGAGATGCAGATGCTCCCAAAGATTTTCAAATCAATCAATGGAAATCATTTATCACAATGGCCGTGAGAAGATTCATTATCTTTGTATCAGCATTGAAAACTTTATACATTGGCAACAACGGAAAGACAACTCATAGATCTTTTGAAGAGTTGAATAAAAAAGAAGAATTCGAAAATGTTATGGCACACTTGTTACCCCCATTAGACGTAATCATGGTATGGCATGCATTTTTATTGAATCCAAAATCATTTTACGATACATTTTCTAGAAATTCATTTATTGATTTTGCTAGATACCCCTTACCATTGGATAGAATTGACTTCTATATCAACAATAAAACTTTTGAGTACAAGGTCTCCGAAACTTATCAAACAAATTATATTGATTTATTGAAAAGATTTACCAATAATGGTAGTGATTTGATATATCATATGAATAATTTTATAATGTATGAACAATATGTCATTATTAATTGTCCAACTTGCAAAATTGCTATATCAGATCGTATTCCATTAGTTACTGATGAAAATAAAGGATTTGCTGATTCTGAATTTATGGCTAAGAAAAAATATCAACAAAAGTCTATTGATTCTACAGATTGTTATTGTTCTCATATCGAATATCTTACCCATGATCAACTAAGAAAACTTCAATTATTTCACGATATACATGCTTCTGAACCATTACCAGGTATAAACAAACATTTTTCCAATTTTTTAAGTCATCCGAGATTTTCAAATAGAAATACATCAATAATCAATTATACTATAAAAGATGAAGCTAAAAAATTTTGGGACAATTCCAGCATTAGTGTTTCGACGGTAATGGTAAGTGTGATCAGTGCAACTACTAAAAGCAGCGATATTAAGAAAGCTATTCTACGTGATTACTTACAATTCAATCTCATTCATTTGACTGTACCTAATAATACTATTTCAATTGGTGAAGACCTTGTCGGTTGTGTATTACGACAAGAATCTTTTGTCAAAAAAATGAACACAATCAATTGGGTACATTCAACTACAGCTCAAGAAAAATTGGAAACCTCATTGGTAAGATATCAAAGGTTTTTCCGGATGTTAACTGATAAAAATTTGAAAAGAATGTTAGTCCCGACTTTAGATATCGATTTAATGTGGCACACGCACCAGCTATGGATGTATGGTTATTTCCATGATTGTTTAAACTCACCATGCCATTCTGCAATTGATCATAATGACAAAATAGAAGAAGCAAAACTTGATAATGGATTTGAATATACTTCTAAAGCTTATAAAAAAAAATTCAAGGAAGATTATTCGATTTGTTATTGTCAATATTGTTCTGAATTGCGCGCTACTAAAAGGGAAAAAATTAAAAGCTTTTTCAAATCAAGTAGATCTGACGACAAGAAATTATACAGCACATTTAAATCAGCTTCAAGTGAAAACCCTTTGGTATTAGAGTCTCCATCACATATTAGCACACACAATTCTATTCAATTACCAACACACACGGCAGAAACACGTAGATTAAAAAAACCAGTGCCATGGAGTACTGCTAACAGCAATTCCCAGTTTTATGTTGTGTCTCCAATAGCTCCTGTAGCTGAGGCCCATTCGCAATTTTATGGAAATGGTTTATGTTGTTCTGTGACTGCTTCATGTGCAAGTGGTGCAACATGTTGTCAAATTGCAAGTGGGGGTTGTGGAAGCAGCGGTGGAGGATGCAGCAGTGGAGGATGCGGAGCAACTGCATTTGGTGGGGGTGGGTGTGGAGGTGGTGGAGGTGGGGGGTGCGGTGGAGGAGGATGTGGTGGTGGAGGTGGTGGCAACTAATCTGTTTATTTTATCAATTACATCGATATCCGGTTTACTGATAATCGTTAAATTCCATCTTTGTCATTAATTTGATTATGACCGACATGGTTTTGAAGTATTATCAATTGACGATAAATTGAACATATCCCATCAAGCTCTTCAGTGATCACCAGCACCGAATCCGATTATTAAAACTACCCGTTTTGGCAATCAAGTTTACCACATAACTTGATTACTCATCTTCATTTTTTCATTTTAGATTTTACGTTTTCAACGATTCTAACATATTTATATTTCTGTTTTAGACATCTATTTACTTGATTAATATAATATACAATAATTTATGCTTTGATGTAGTATACCCTCCTTTGAAATCAACTATTATTTTGAACATACTCAGCTGCCTTTGATTTAACTCTAGCAATCATATTTTCATCTTGTTTATCTTCTTCATAATTCAACCATTTATTAAAGAAGAACTTAGCTTGTTTTCTAGTGATTTTTTTGGATAATACTCTTTCAAATAAATCTTCCACTTTTGATTTAATATCAGTGTCATCTTCATCACTAGTTTTGTTGTCTTGTTTAATTTCTTGATCAATATACACATTCCATAAATCAATTCTTTTAGGAGCATCAGCAACTAAACCTTCAAATAATGATCTACCTTGTTCTGGATCACCTTTCTGGAATTCCAATTGAGCAAATTTTTTAACTAATTCAATGTGTTCACGTTTTGGTAAAATATTTAAAGCTTTAGCCAAAATTTCATGCATTTCATCTTGAGAATTTTGATCCAATAAGAATGAACCATATAATACCCATGTATTTAAAACTTTACCGAATTTTTTAGTCATTCTATTAAACAATTGTTTAGCTTGATCAAATTTTTCTGACATTTTATAAATATTTACCAATTTTTCATGCATAGTAAACGAATCCATATATTGTATTGATTTTTTGAAAGTATCTTCTAATGATTCATCAGTACCAAAAGTATTTTCTAAATTCAATAATGCAATCCAAATATTCAATTTTTCTTGTTCTTCTCGATAATTTATTGTTTTCAATGCTCTTTCACCGATTTCTCTAGCTTTATCAACTTCACTTAATTGTAATTGGAATGACATATAGTTCATCCACAAAATTGATGAGTTAGGATTACCAATTAATAATCTTTCAAAATCAGCAGTCGATTGTGGTGCACGAGTGTTTAAATCACCAGTTTTATCTTCAACAGCAGATTTAGATTTCTTTTTCGACTTCTTTTTCAGAGATTCAGTGAAATCAGTATCATCATCAGATGATTCTTCATCTTCATCAGCTTGGTCTAAAATAGAAGCTGTCCAATCAAATCCATTAGTTGATAATCCAGTGGACAAGGATTTTTCTTGTGATTCATCAGCTGATTGTTCTTCGTCTTCAGAGTCGTTTTCGTCATTGTCATCAACATCCATAATGTCATCATCATCATCTTCTTCTTCTTCTTTCTCTTCCTCCAGTTCGCTTTCTTCGTGGTCCTCACCCTCTTCTTCTTCTTCTCCCACTTCAGAAGCATCTTCCATTTCAACATCTTCATCATCATTATCTTCCTTTCCGGAATCAGCAATAAAATAAGAAGCTTTCATACCTAATGACAATTGTCTCTTTTCAGAATCAATCTTTAAAATCTTAACTTTGACTCTATCACCAGTTCCAAACAACAGTTTAACATTATCAACATCATTTTCAGAGATTTCGGAATGATGACACAATCCACTAACATTTACAGTACCATCTAATTTCACAAATACTCCAAAATCGGTAGTTGAAGTAACAGTACCTTCGAAAATGTCACCAATTTGTAAATCATCAAAGGTTTTCATGATTTTCAACTCACCATTAACTTCAGATTCTTTTAATGTCATTAAAATTCTACCTTCTTGTTTACAATTAACAATTTTACCAATAACTGGTTGATTTGGTTTGAAAAAATTTTGCCAATCTTTTAAATAAGAATCAGATAAATCCGATACTCTTACTAATGCATAAATGGATCTACCCAAAGAAACATAAACCCCATTATTAGAAATGTTCTTCACGAACCCTTTAATGACTTGTCCACGAGTCAAATCAGAAATAGAATTTATAACTTTATCTGATCCTGCCTTATCAGTTCTTAAACTAACGGAAATTCTCTTGTTGGTTGAATCGATATCCAAAACTTTAGCAGAAACATAACCATTAACATTGAAAACATGATCCAATTTGTCAGAATAATCATTTAATGCATCAGTAACAAACGAAGAGGCAATAACATTATTACCAAGTTCAACTAATACATGATTTGGTTTGATTTTAATAATTCTTGCTGGATATGTTTGATCTTGTCTAACATCTTCGAATTTTTCAATAAAATTTTTTCTCGCGGTTAATACTAATATTTGATGTTGTAAATCAACTTGTTTCACTTTAACATTAATGGCATTACCAATTGGTAATTTATTATCAATATCTTGGAAAATTGAACCATCTTCAGTTAAATCAAGCATGGGGATTCTACCTTTGATAGTTGGTGAAATAGATACCCATACCATACCATTAGTAATATTATTAACAAATGCTAAAACTTCATCACCTTGTTTAAAATCTGCAAGTTTTAAATCAGTTAAAAGTTTATTGTTAATTTGAGGATTATTTAATGATAATTCCAAAATTGTTGTTCTATTGGATTTACGATGAGTAATTGGCAAAAATGTATGATTTTTGGCATCATGGATTCCAATAACTTTTACATCAAGAGTTTCACCTTTTTGGAAACTTGAAGCAAGTGGTTGATGTAAATTCTTAATGTCTTTGATAGATTTGAAACATTGAGTAATATCAACTCTTCCTTGAAGATTATCAGCTAATTGAACATTCAATTGTGTACCTTTGACGGCTTTAATAACAACTTTAGTAGTTTCTCCAGGTTGATAATCAGCAACAATTTTTTTGGTAGCATCAATTGGTTTAATCAATTGTTCATCATCTTTAGTGAATGAAGACGAGTTGTTTAAGGTTAACAAAAATCTCTCATTTTCTTTATCAACACTTAAAACACGACAATTGATTGATTGATATTTGTGAAATTTTTTCGATAAATCCTCATTAGCATTTTTGGTGACATATTTTGCTAAAATTAACCCGGTTAATCTACCAGTAAAAGTAACGAATAAACCCAAACTAGTAACAGATTTGACATAACCTCTAACAACATCATTGACGGCAATATCACTGAATTCAACAGGGAAACTCTTTGATTTAGAGGCATCAATTAAAGATTTTTTAGCAGTGGCAATAACTGTTCTAGCTTTCAAGTCTTTATCTAAGATCAAAACTTCTAAAGTTTCTCCAATGGCAAGTCTTTTAGCAAGAGCTCTATTTTGTTCATAATTCCCATCGGATAATTGACCATCATATATCACACCACGCAAATGAGATCCTTCTAATTCAACCAACACTGAATCTTTAGTTTTTTCAACAACAACGGTTTTCACAATTGATTTACCTGAAACTAATTTACTGATTTCATTCTTTTGTGCATTCAAAAGTTCACTAGATTGTTTTAATGTAACCACTAATCTTTTTTGTTCTTTGTTGATATCCAAAATTCTGACTTTAACAATCTGTCCTATTTTCAAATAACTACTAGCATCTTGAACAAAAGTTTCTGAAATTTCAGTTTTAGGTAAAAATGCTTTTAAATTACCGAAAAATGATACAATACAACCATTAGGAACAAATTTTTCCACAATGGCATTAGTTTTAAATCCAATTTCTGCTTGATCAATGTCAGACAAAATCTCATCATCTTCTAAATTGACCAATGCTTTTCTAAATGTAACCAAAGCACGTTTACCATTGTAGTTTAATAATCTACCTTTAGTTTTAGTCCCTACTCTGAATTTTCTTTCTGGGTAAACAAGTTTGATATCGGACATTTGATTCCCAGGTACAAACCCCTTAAATTCATCGAAAAATTTAACATTAATACCAATACCATCTTCCAAAACTTTTAAAATTTCAACATTTGGAAGAAGTTTACCTATTGGAACATCTCTAACATTCAAATATTCAGCATCAATCACTTTGGATTCAAAAGTTAAAATTAACAAATTATCAACTTCGTTAAATCCAATGACTCTAGATTTATGAGTAGATCCAATACTATAATCAAGTAATGATTTATTATCATCAAATTTAGATTGATGTATTTGTCCAAATAATGAACTTGATCCAAAGGAAACATACACGTAATGTTTATCATTACCAATTACTTTAACTTGATCAAAAACATGTCCAATTGGGAATGCTTCAAGTGCTTCAGTTTGAGAAGAATCATCACCTAATTGTAAAACATGTGGTAATATCGATAAAATCAATTTTTTGGTACCATTTTTCAATAACACAGCTAAAACTCTTGCCTTAACGGTGCTTCCAATGGCATACTTATGTTTTAATTCTTTCAATTCAAAATTTTGGATTTGTGATAAGGCAATGGTTCCATCCACTAAACCATATACTTTGGTGACCAATCCGTTTTCAGTGACATCATTAATCAATGCATCGACAATCACCCCTGGTTGTATAGAATCGATTGATGAAATTGTTGAAACTGTGGTTTTCTTGGCGGAAATAGTAGCAGTCGTTGGTTTCAAATTAATAGTTCTACCAGATGGTTTTGAAGCTATTGAGCATAAAATAACTAAACCTGGAACAATAGTATTCACGTCAATTTGAGCATTAGTCAACTCTTTATTACTTATAAATCCAGAATATTCTTGTTTACCAGTATCTAAAATAATACCATGATCTTCAATAGATTTTACGGAACATTGTAAAATATTGTTTACAATCAAATCATCAACCTCTAAATTTTCATTGACAGATTCTGGTTCTATGGTTAATTCAATTCTCTTTTTATTTTTGTAATCTTCATGTGAAGTAGTGATTTTGGCTTTTAACCAGGATCCCAATTTGAATATTTTGAATAAATCTGGGAATTCCTTTTCAGTCTTGGATTTGAAAGTAGCACTCTTAGTTTCTTCGCTGTCACTTTCTTCTTCTTCCTCTTCTTCTTCCTCTTCTTCTTCGCTTTCTTCTTGTTCAAATTTTTCAATTAATTCAGTAACTTGAGGGCATATAGATGTGATGGGAATATAACCTGTCAAATTATCACCGAGAGCTAAACCAATATCAAGTTTATTAATAGTTTTGATTTGACCTAATACTGTTGATCCACTAACAAGGTTTTTGAAATTGAATGTTTCAATAGTAACCGATTGAGTAGTTTCTTCATCATTATCATTCTTGTCATTCTTAGATTTGTTTTTACTTGATTTTTTATGTTTCTTCTTTGGTTGGTCAGATTTATTGGAGTTTGATCGTTTATTTGATTCTGCTTGTTCAAATAAAACATCTTTAGTGGCTTCATTAGAAATCTCTTTCACTTCCAAAGCCGATAATGGTTTGGATCCACCTCTAGGGAAAGAAAACTCCTTATTACTAAGTACTGATTTAGAAGTATCAGACATATTGGTAAGTAGGGCGAGATGTGTAAGTAAAAGAGGATATAAATTGTCAGAAGAATAGTTGGCAGAGTTGGAAAAAAAAAAATTCTTCTCTTCTCATCTCTCACTTCTTGGTGTTAACATTGTAAAGTTATTTTAGTGATGAGATTAGAGAATTTCTACTAAGAAAATCCTGTATATGGGGCACTAGATACCAAGCTTCATTATTCTTTGGGTGCAATTGTTTATACTTATACTTTTTACTGTTTTTATTAATATTTTTATTAATATTTTTAACTATAAACTCCCTTAAAACTAAACTTCTCAACCCATAGGATATACTAATACAAACACACCTTTGTTTATGTGTTACTTTTTTTTTTCCGTTGATTTAAAAAATTCTTCTATCATTGACTGTCCCGGTTTGTTTACGATGTAGCATAACTTTATCAGCTTCTCGTAATCCATATTTTTTAATCAACTTGGAATAAAATAATCCACATGCATTACACAACGTTCTACTACCTTCAGGTCCTCGGCGCCATTCCGGGGTTTCTTGAGAGCAGCAATGTTGACAAGTAATTTCTGGTTTTGCACTCAACTCGGTATTCAAATTCCCATTAGTGAGATTAGATGTTACTGCTGATAGTGTTTGTGCTTGCGTGTGTGGTGGGACTAATTCCAGTGCTGGTTGTAGTTGTTGGTGTTGTGTTTGTGGCTGCGATTGCGGTTGCGGTTGCGGTGCTTGTTGTTGAACCAGTTGCAAAAACCCAGTTGAAGTAATACTACCATTATTGCGACTGACACTCATTTGCATAGGAATAGCTTCACCATTTGTAGATAATGATTTAGTCTTTGCCATTTGGTGCTGATGCTTTTTTCGAATTTTTCTTTTTTCACCATGTTGTTGCTGTTGTTGTTGTTGTTTCTTATTACCATTCTCATATACAAATAATCCATTCTTTCTTCTCATATCATTGGTGGACTTGGTACTATTTTCATTAATACTTTTAATATTTTCAAAAACATTAGCAAGTTTCTTAGTATTAACTAATGCTTCATTTATATCATCTATTGATAATTCAGTAACCATTTTCTCCAATACATTTGAATTCTTATCATTTTCTAAATCAAATGTATAATGTTTCAATTCATTATATTTGATTTCAAATTTTTTCAAAAATTGAATTAAATCAAACACAACCTTATATTTTTTGGAATAGGTTTTAGCATCATTATTGGTCATATTAACACGATTAGTCAATTCCAAGTCCAAAGAATGTGCTTTAGTTCTATCCATTGAAGTAGGTGATACTCGATTAGAAATTGGAATTCCTGTCTTTGATTCTTGATTGGGGAATACATATTGATTAGGATAACTTTCATGTCTGCCATGTAATGTTGGTCCATAAGAATATTCCATAATGGAATTGCCATTCAAACTATTAGTGGTAACAATACCATTGACAGGAGCAGTAGCAGTAGCAGTAGCAGCTGCAGTAGCAACACCATTATCATTGACAGGTGTATAATTTATTGGGAACAACATTAGAGACTTGCAGTCAATGGGGGTATTTTGAAATCTATGCTGTTGATGATATTGATGATGAGTTTTTTGCAGCAGGTCTGGAAAATCGGGGTTGCGAATTGTTTCACTCAATTGTTGAAATGATGGTAATCTTGGCAAAGTGTTAGGGATATTCTGATTTGCTCCATTCATGATTAGATCAACAATGACAAAAAAAAAAAAAGCTATAAGACTAATACAAAATTTAAGAAGGAAAAACAACTGGAATCAGTTGAGTTGATAAGGTTGAATAAATTGTTGATATATACGGAAAGAAAGAAAGAAAAAAAAAAGAAGTCCAATATAAAAATTGAGTCTTTATAGGATCAACTTTAAAATCGGGCAAGACATACATATATATATAAATGAATAAATACATAGATATATTTACGTATATGTATATATACCACTTTATAAACTAAAAACCTAAAATAAACCTTTTCAAATACAATTAATCATAATCAATGTAAAAAGGAAAAGGAAAAAGACAAAAAAAAAAAACTCCACTAATAACTATCAAACAAACAATCACAACAACCGGCATATCATATTATAATGTTATTGATTTAGTAATACACATCAATCTGCAAGAATTATTTTCTTTATGAACCAAAAAAAAAAAAAGAAACCAACTCAACCTTGATTTTCCTGTAAATCTTATTGGTATCCACATATCTGTAAATTTATTATTATTATTATTATTCTATCTTACATTTGTTTAAATAAACTAGCAGGATCCATTCATTCTAGTCTTTGAATTGTGTTATGCTGTTCCTGTTGCTTTTGCGGTTGCTGCACCTCCTCCGGCGGGGGAGTATAATATGATATCAAAAATTCCAAAAGGTGAAAATATGCAGATATGCAGATATATTACAATACACCAATTAGTATTAAACGAAACAACTTAAAGCAAAAGAGACAAAAACAGAAACAGAAAAAAAGAAACGAATCTATAAGGAAACTGGAGTTACTGGAAACCGAATCAACTTACATGGTATAACATATAAGATATGATAATAACAACTACGTAAAAAACTTTTCAACAGGTGATTCCTAACCAAATGAACACAACAAACAACATAACAATTTCTTTTTCATTTCTTTTTCGTTTCTTTTTCTATTCTAAACAAAAACTCCAGGATGATTAAGAATATTATTATTGTTATTATTATATTCCCATATTTGAATTTGAAATTTCTCACTTTATACTACATTCTTTTTTTTTTTTTCATCTAGTCTTCTGTGATCTAGAAATACTATCATTTCTTCTTTCTTCTATTCTTTCGTGATACCGGTGAAGGAGGAGGAGGAGGTTGTTGTATAACTATAGTACCATCTTTAACTTCTTGAGATTCATTTTTAAATTTTTCTTGGCTATCTAAAAAAAACATAAGATCTGTAACTTGTTCATTTAATGCTTTGTTTTCTCCAGTTAATTTTTCAATGGTGGTTTTATAATCTTCACCTACTTTGGTTAAATGTTCGACTTTTTTCGATAATGCTTCATTAAGAGAATTGGATATATTCAATTCTCGCATAACTTTATTTAATTTTTCATCTTTGGATTGGATTTTCTCTTTTAATTGTGGAATCAAACTATTTGTCAAATCAGATAATTTTGAATTCAAATCTTCAACTTTAATTTCCAATTCTGTAAGCATTTCCTGATTTATTTTATTTGTATTACTGCCACTACTACTATTGGTAATATGGTTATTATTTTTGGTGTTATTACTAGATCCTCTTCTAGATTTCGGTGCTGTCTGTTGCTGCTCTAGCAACGATTCATAATATTCTCGTTGGCTCGCCAATTGACTTATCAACAACTGGGAATATTCAAACCCAACTTCATCGACTTTATCAAAAGTTGGATCATTCCTATTTGAAGACCCACCGTTCAGTTTATCATCCTTGTCAGGCAATTCAACTAATTTACCATCACTTTCATTAGTGACTAATCGATGCACGTATTTGTCACCTGCATAATCCCACACCCTACTGGTAGCAATTTCCATTGCAAAGCAATGTCCTGTATCAACAAAATGTTTTAGAGAATGTTGCTCTGGCGCATACCTGCTGCAACCTATATTCCCACAAATTAGACAGATCCACAAATTTTCAGTCTCATCACACTCCATACAAATTTCTCCTGCATCGTCGTCGTCAATGTCATCATCGTCATTAAACTCGGATTCAAGTAAGGAGGGCATCTGTGCGTGTTTTTGCTGTTGCTGTTGCTCTGGTGATCGTGAAAGCGGGGTATCGATTGATGTGTCTCGAATACTTAACTGTCGTAATCTATTAGTGGATCGGCGCACCCGTTCATTTGCAATATTATGCGAATATCTGCAAACAGGACAAGTGTCATCCTTCCATTTCGTTAAACATTGACAGTGAAATGTATGTTGACAGGGGATTGTTAGCAACCCAGTTACCGTGGCGTCCATTCTTTCCAAACACACCGGACACGTTGGTAACTCTATTAAATGGTAATTATTATTATGATTATTTGTGGATACTCCGGAACTGCTACTACTACTACCACTCTCACCACTACTAGCAGCAGCTGATGTGAATGGATCTTGTAATAAAAATGGAATCATTGAATCAACAACTGAATTATCCTTGTGGGAATTCATCACTTGTACGGTCTTTACATAAACCACGTGACAAGTTTCTGGTTCCATTGAATTAAATGGTTTGCCATTGAAATGATATTGGAATTCTGCTGCTTTCATCACATCTCTGAATTTTATCAATACTAAGAATCTATTAGGTTTATTACTTTTCAATATTCTCAAATGTGATATATTTTTGGATACATTCTTCTCTCCAATAAATCCTAGTAGATCTGTGGCAGTAAAATACGTTGGTACTGCCAAAATCGCCACCATTGTATCATCACCTGGATTATTAGTAATTTGATTCAGTGAAGTTTCGCCAGTGATTGGTATTTCATTCTCAAACTCTCTATATAGTCTTATGACACCATTCCCAATCAGTTTTGCCCTTAGTGGTTCAATTGGTTGTAATGGCATTTTGGAATCTAGTTCGATGATTTGAATTGTAGTGGGGAGCGACTCTTGTATATCAATAATTATATGATAGGAATCGGTACCTATCATAATATACAATTACAAAAAGGAAATTTAATGTTTATGAAAATGCACTCGCTGGGGAACAACTAATGAATAAACGGAAGTGTTTGTCTCTTGTTATGTGGGTGTAATATATATATTATTTTTTTTGGTTTAGACAATGTTTGTGTAGAGAGAGAAAAAAAACAGACGCCAGTATTTTGGATTGACCCTTTGAAGGTGATACTGATTACATTAGTTTGATTTGTTAATCTTTCAACAACCTGCTAACCTGACCTACTACTACACCATTTGATAATGTACTATAACAGTTTCAAAAAAAAAATATATACTTTGTACAAGAAACAATTGTATACTTAACTTTACTTTTTCTTCTAGATCACAAAATCCAATACAACTACTAGTATTTCACAGAATATGTAACTAAATTACTCTCCAATAAATCACTTACAATGGGGCATTCTTAAATAAATAAGAAATACTTTCACCATTGTGTAATCTTCTGATAGATTCAGCAATAACAGCAGAAATATCAATTGTATCCAATTTAGGACAAAGTTTCAATTTGTCTTCAAATGGAACGGTGTTGGTACATACAACTTTTTTCAATTTAGAATTGTTGATATTTTTTATTGCGTTCCCAGATAATATACCATGAGTGACAATGGCAATGACATCTTTAGCATTATTATCTAACAATACTTCGGCAGCTTTAGCCAAAGTACCACAAGTATCCGCCATATCATCAACAATAACACAAATCTTATCGGTGACATCACCAACTAAAACCATTCGAGATACTTCATTAGCTCTGGCTCTTTCTTTATGAATCAAGGCAAAATTCAAATCAAGTCTATCGGCCAATCCAGCAGCTCTCTTGGCACCACCAGCATCAGGAGATATAATTATAGCTTCACTATAATCAATAGTTTCCTTGATGTATCTAACCACACTAGGTTCAGCGTACAAGTTATCTACTGGAACATCGAAAAACCCTTGAATTTGTGAGGCGTGTAAATCCATGGTAATAACATGATCACATCCAGCAGTGGTTAACATGTCGGCCATCAATTTAGCAGTAATTGGAGCTCTTGATTTATCTTTTCTATCTTGTCTAGCATAAGGAAAATTGGGCAAAATCACTGTGATTCTTCTAGCACTCGCCGTCTTACAGGCATTAATCATAATCATCAATTCGAAAACTCTGTCATTAACTTCACCAGAACCAATTTGACAAATAATAAATATATCTTCATCACGAACTGATTCTCCAATGGAAAATTGGACTTCACCAGTTGATTCTCTTTTCAATTCACTAGGTGTAAGACGTAATCCTAATCGTTTGGATACGAGTTCGGCCAAACCTCTATGCACATCACTTGCTAATAATTTTATAGAATTGGTAGACATGTGGAGGGAGGAGGAAGATGGGAAGAAATTGTGGGTAATTTAAATGGATAAAACAAAAATGTAATTGAATCCTAGTGAGGATGATTTGGAAAATGAGTTATAACTATTAATATTAAAGAAATATAATGGTTTAAAAGGGGGACTCTTTCACGTCATTCTACAAAATCATAAAAGAAGGAGAGAGGGAAGCGAAACAAAGAAAGCAAGAAGAGAAAAAAAAATTTCTGAGATGGGATTTGGTTAATTTGTGCTGTGTATGCCTGTGTGTGTGTGTGCCAATAATTAATTCTCAACCTATTATTTTCTTTCCCCACGTACATCACTGAGTTGTTTACTATATGCAGTATTTTATTAGTTAATTTATTACAATAGTATATACTTGTGCCCATTTTTTAAAACAAATCATCAAGATCATCAGCATTGTCTTCATCAATATCCAGATCACCATTATTATTATTCTCCTGGTTCATGTCATCACCTTGATCAATGTCATCAACTTGATCAATATCTTCATCTTCATCTCCATCTTCTGCATCTGCTTCTACCTGTGCTTCTATCTCTGCCTCTGCCTCTACACTATGTTCTGCTTCTTGTGATTTCTCATCTACTGTAGTTTTCGGTTGTTTCTGTTCTTGCTGTTGTTCTTGTTCATCTAATAATTTGGCCAAATCACGTTTTTTCAGATCCAAAGAGGCTTTCAATGACGTGTAGGTATTTTGGAACTTCATTCGTAACATTTTACTCGATGCTGTAGATAAATTCTTTTGATGATGGGCAACCGCTTTCTCAAGTTCAAATATTTCTTCTTCTAATAGTTTAACATGTTGTTTTCCAGATTCACTATCTCCTTCTTCATTTTCTTCTTCTTCCTCCTCCTCCTCTTCTTCTTCGTCATCACCGTCTTCCTCTTCTTCCTCTTCCTCTTCTTCATCATCCTGTTCGTCTCCATCGATATCCTCTGACTGTTCTCCATTAGTCATTATAGATATTCCATTACCGACATCATTTGTTAATATACCTGCCATCAGTGTTGGGATTGTGACTTCACTTTCAGACAACTCTCCATCCAAAACTTTTTCCAATTCTTGTTCCAAATGAAGTTCCATATCATCATCTTGAAGATCATCATCGTCGTAATCTTCTTCGTCTTCTTCTTCATCATCTTCTTCATTTTCATGATCTTGTACATTGCTAAACCTTCCAGGTTCAACTTCTGGCCCTTCCATCCTCATTGCTACAGGGGAATTGACAGCTGATGGCGTGGCACTGGTACCAAATCGTGATTGTTGTGCTGTTTTACTATCCAATAATTCAAAATGACTCTCATCTGCTTCATTATCAAGTTTGATCAATTCATCGACTTTTGATTCTATGTCCAAAATCACTCTATGGTCCACTTTGGTTGGACGGAATCGTCGATACACATCCTGAAATGGCTGTAATAATCCATCTTTGAGTACCATTCGTTTCTTTTTAATTTCATTATTCTTCACATATTTATAAAATGGATGATTAAAAAGAAATTCTTCGGGAACTTCAAAATCGGTATCTATATTTAGTTTAGCCGGATCAACAACATGTAAAACTAACAAAATCTGACAGATATCTAATGTCTTGAAAACATTCTTTCTATCAACTGTTTTGAATATTTCAGTTACAGTAGGTAAATCAATTAATCTTGCTGAATAAAGTATACTGTTGACATTAACTATAGCTTTCTCTTTGGTGACCCATTTCACATTTAACCCTGTCAAGTCACCGGAATCCACTGCATTATGTACGAAATCAAGATTCGAGTCATTTAAAAAACGTATTATTATACCTTGTTCAATCAAAGGATCGTCTTCTAAATCAGGTGCCTCAGAATCGTATCCCTCGCCAGGAATTCGGGTAGGTTTAATTCTAACTCGTGGCAAACCTTTGGGACGTCCATTCTCTTTGGTTTTGGATAAACTTAGTTTAAGTTTTTTGGGTTTTTCACCTGTCGTCTGTTCTTCTTGGGGTCGTTTTAAGGCCATAGAAGAGTCTGGCGTCGATGAAACTGGTGTCTTGGATGGTGCTTTGATTTTGAGTTTTGGTAGTTTTGGTTGTTCCGGTGAATGTGACTCTGGTGGTGGTGGCTGGGGAGAGTTTGATGCACTAGATGATGGCATCTTCAATTTTAATTTGAGAGCCATGATTGGTTTCTATAAGGGCGTTACTTTTTATTAGATAATTGGTGGATTACAATGAATTGGTATTGATGAATTGCTCTTGTGTTTACCTGTTTTGTTGTTGTTTTTCTCTAAAGCTTTCTCTTCCTTCACTTACTTTTTCTCTGCATCAAATATTATGGCAATTACAATTTCTACATAAAGTGAGCAATAAACAAATAGCAGTACCAAAAGCACCACATTCCAAGCTTGGTGATAACCAATTGATTCCCTCACACAAATGCTTTCAGGTCAATTTTATTATTAAACAAGTCTCTTCGTAATTGTTTTCAGTGGTTTCTATAGTGTTTGACTTTAATATGACTTCAAACCCACATCTCGATTTGTGCGCCTTCATGTGTTGCATAAATTAAAAATCTTATCTCCATAGCAAACTAAAACCGAAAAAAAAAATTTTTCTATTTTTCAACAACGTTGACTTAATTTGAATTCCTTATTACTTTTTGGTGTTCTTCCTTATATTAGTTCCAGGATTGAATATTATTTGAGTTTAGAAAATGGTCAGAAACCTGGTGACTAGTCGCAGGTCTTCTTCAATAGACAGAAGGAGATCTCGGTCAAGACATAATTCAGTTGCTTCAGCAAGTTCTTCAGTTAATCTACTACTCGATGATAATAATTATGAAATGTATTCTGGAGCAGCATCTGAAATTATCCCATCTTCAATTACTTCATTGCATTATCCTCATAGTTTTGGTGGGAGAAGAATATCACGTGTATCTCGAGAAACATCACCTTTACTTAGTGCTGATGAAAATGATAATGACTTGCAACGAGTTAGATCAAACGCCTCGAGGAATTCTATTGATACTCAGGCTAATTTTCGGTTTTTCTCTCCCGATGAAATTGAACATGCCCAAGGTGGTTCAACTTTAGAGAACCCCGAGGACCCTGTGGATTATAATACTGACTGGGACTACTCGATCGATAAGTATCTCGATGAAGATGAACAATACCAAGAGGAAGCTGTAGCTGACGAAGGAGAAGGAGACGGAGAAGGAGATCAACAACGAGGGACAGCATTTTATCAACAAGATGGTGTTAATTTTAGATATCTGTCACCCGAAGTCCCTGATTATGGTTCTGTTGATTTCGAGAATCATAATAGACGTGATTCTGGATCAAGCAGCAAATCGAGCTTGGACGAAGCAAATAGTATTGTTGATGATAATCAATATGAAGATTTCTACAAACAATTTCCTACAAAATTAGATTATCAAAGATACTATCTTGCAGAAGAGGATTTGGTTATTGGTATTGCTGGTTATGCTGATAGATGGTGGAAAACAGCAATCTATTATTTCCTTTGTATTGGTACTTTGGGGATTGCCTATTTGATTTTAAGATGGCTTCCTCGTTATCGAATTAATTTAATGGGTACTAGATGTCCCTTGGGTAAAGCTGATTGGTGTGTTATTGAAAATGAGTTTGGTGAATTGCAAATTGCCCACGTTGAGAAACAACGATTTAATGAGAGACTTTCCAGCTTCCTTGTTGGTACAGATGATCAATTTGATTTTGAAAAAGACCCTGTTGTCCCACATATTCAATCATTTGTTTATAGATACATCAAATTTTTCTACAATCCAATGGAGGACATGTTCAAGACGAACTCAAATTGGTTTGATGCACGTTGGTTGAATGTTAAAAATCTCAAAGATGGTGTATCTCATTCTGTTCAGGATCAAAGACAAGAGATATTTGGTAGGAACACTATTGAAATTGAGGATAAGTCGGTATTACAGTTGTTGACAGATGAAGTGTTACACCCATTTTATATTTTTCAAGTATTCTCAATTTTCTTATGGCTTGCAGATGATTACTACTATTATGCTACATGTATATTTCTCATTTCAATGATTTCTATTATCAATTCATTAATTGAAACAAAATCAACCATGAAACGTTTACAAGAAATTTCAAAATTCAATTGTGAAGTGAGAGTGTGGCGAAATGAGTTTTGGAAACAAATTGATTCAAATGAATTAGTTCCTGGTGATTTGTTTGAAGTTGACCCTTCCTTAAATGTTATTCCTTGTGATGCATTACTAGTTAATGGAGAGTGTGTTGTTAATGAATCAATGTTGACAGGGGAAAGTGTCCCTGTTTCCAAAATAAATGCCACAAGAGAAACAGTCAAGTTATTGCCAGAGAATTTTGTTGATCCAATTTTATCCAAATCTTTCTTATATAATGGGACTCGGTTGTTGAAAATGAAGTCGGCCAATGATGAGCCTGTAACAGCTATGGTTGTAAAAACAGGTTTCAACACTACAAAGGGATCATTAGTACGTTCAATGCTTTTCCCTAAGCCAACTGGTTTCAAATTTTACGAGGATTCTTTCAAATACATTGGGTTTATGACTCTTATTGCGGCAATCGGATTCACCTACTCTACTTATAACTTTATCAAACTAGGCATTGACAAAAAAGTAATGATCTTACGAGCCTTAGATATTATCACTATTGTTGTCCCTCCAGCATTACCTGCTACATTGACTATTGGTACTACTTTTGCTATTTCAAGATTAAAAAAATTACAAATATTTTGTATTGCTCCCACTAGAGTTAACATCGGTGGTAAAATTGATGTGTTTTGTTTCGACAAGACCGGTACATTAACTGAAGATGGGTTAGATGTATTGGGTCTTCATTTGGCTAAGAACGCTCAGGGGAGAAAAGAAATTGTATTTGAAGAATTGGTCGAAGATATCGATAATTTGAAGACAGTTCGTACTAATGATCACGATACGAATAATGGGAAATTCTTGCTAGGGTGTTTGACCACATGCCACTCCTTGAGAAACATTGATAATGAACTTCTAGGTGATCCATTAGATGTCAAGATGTTTGAGTTTACGAGATGGAATTACAAAGAAGATTCAAAGACCACTAACCCGATCGTATTCAAGGGCAATGATAGTTATGAAGTGAACAAAGAATTTGAGTTTTTAGCTCCATTAAGAAGGATGTCAGTGGTGGCCTCTCAAAACCACAAACATTATATATTCACAAAAGGTGCTCCAGAAGTAATGTTGGACATTTGTCTGCCAGAGTCTTTACCTACAAATTTTGAGGAATTGTTACACCATTATACACATTCCGGGTTTAGAGTTATAGCTTGTGCCTACAAACAGGTAAGTTCCGCTGACATTGATAGAGAAACCGCAGAGTCAGACTTAGCATTTGCTGGATTCATTATTTTTGAAAACAAACTAAAGAAGAGTACTAAAAGTACTCTTAAAACTTTGAAGGAAGCAGAAATTCGAACCATTATGTGCACTGGAGATAATATTTTGACCGCAATCAGTGTCTCAAGAGAATGTGGTCTTATTCCACCATCCATTGAGAATATTTACATTCCAGTACTAGATGAGAAGAACGAGGAAAGATACATATCTTGGCAGGAAGTCAATGATCCAGAAAACAAATTAGATCCAATTACAATAAAGCCAATAGATATTAGACAAGACAACAATTATAAATTAGCCATTACAGGGGATATATTTAGATTCTTGCTTACAGAGGTTAAAAATATTAGCGTCATTCAAAATATCCTCATGAACTGTGACATTTTTGCCAGAATGTCTCCCGATGAAAAGCATGAATTAGTGGAACAATTACAAAAAATTGATTATACAGTTGGATTTTGTGGTGATGGTGCAAATGACTGTGGGGCATTAAAAGCAGCAGATGTTGGGATTTCTCTTTCAGAAGCAGAAGCATCGGTGGCAGCACCATTTACGTCTCGAGTCTTTGAGATATCGTGTGTTTTAGATGTCATTAGAGAAGGTAGATCCAGCTTGGTAACTAGCTTTTCTTGTTTCAAGTACATGTCATTGTATTCAGCAATTCAATTTGTCACCGTTACCATTCTTTACAAAACTGGTACCAATTTGGGTGATTTCCAATTTTTATATATTGATTTGTTTTTGATTTTACCGTTAGCTATATTCATGTCATGGTCAAAACCATACGCAAAGATTGTTTTGAAACGACCCACTGCAAATTTGGTATCTCCAAAAATCCTCATACCATTAGTTTGTCATATTATGGTGATATTGATATTCCAAGTATTGTTATGGTCTTGGGTAAGAAAAGAACCATGGTATATCAAGCCTATTCCGGGATCTGATGATGCAGTCAAATCTTCAGATAACACTGTTTTGTTTTTGTTTTCAAACTTTCAGTACATTTTGATAGCTGTGGTATTATCACAAGGACCGCCATATCGTGAACCAATGGTGAAAAATTACCCATTCATGATCAATTTGGTTGTGGCCACATTCTTGTCTGCTTGCTTGTTTCTTATCGATGGAGAGTCGTCGTTAGGAGATTTGATGCAGCTAACCAATTTGCACGGATGGTTCTATTGGTACATCATCATATTTTCTATTATTAACCTTGGATGTATGATGATTGGAGAAGAACGTTGGTTCCCGGCCTTGGCTAAAGTGTATAAGAGAGTTTTCCAGAGACTGAAGATTGGCAAGAGTAAGAAAGTATTCAAAAACTTGAAAAAAGAATTTAACCAACTTCAAAGCGTATGAAGAGCTAAACGTTGGTGTCCTTATTTAAATATATACATTGTAACAATTTAAAAAAAAAAATAGAGTAAACAAATGTAGAGAAAATATTCACCATCATGAAAAAAATAACTGAAAGTGAAAAATCAAAAAATGATTGATTCCGCCCAGGATCGAACTGGGGACGTTATGCGTGTTAAGCATATGCCATAACCAACTAGACCACGGAACCAATTTGTTGATAAAACAATCCTAATATTTTATTATATCTAAACTATTCAGCATAGCATTTGGTCTGATTAATATAATTGTATTTAATCTAAAAAATAATGTCTGTGTTATCATGTATGTTGATGCAGTTTTTTAAGTATCTTAAGTTTTTTGTTTTTCCGATTCAATCATTAGGTGCTGAGTACTGAAAATCATAAAGTCCATTTTGTTATCTTAAGTTATAATATTAGTGGAGTATATGAATAACTCTATTCTAGCGAATGTTTATTATAAGCAAATATTGTAAATTGGTGAAATAAATGCATCTTGTCACCTGTGAATTTTTCAATAACTAAACCTTTATCACACTAATCAGATAATCCTGATTGTTGTGACACGCTGCTTGCTGAAGTGGCCCAGTTAGAAAGGTATGGATGCTAATTCTATTTTATTCCTCTTTAAAAAGCTTTTTATCTAATGAAATGCTGGCTGTAAAAATATAACTCAACAAAATAAGTGGAGTATTCTGTCAATTAGTTCATTCATGTCCTTACTAAATAACCCCTCATTTCATTAACAATGGAGTGATCTTAGATCCTGGAGACCTTCTATTTTTTGCATTAAGTTACATATTGGTTCTCTTGGCATTGGTTCCTATGGTCTCATTTTATTTTATTAAAGGCGAGGAGTGGAGTTTTACTTCAAGCTACCAAACGTATACCTTGAATTATGGAGCCTTAAATATGATCTTTGCAGAATAACTTTTCAATCTAGAGTTATAATATCCACACCTAGCTTGTTATAATATTGCTTTAATTACAGTGACAAGAAAGTATCACTCTTTATATTTTAATAATATCTTACCTGATTTTAAACCTTTTCTCTAGTTACAATTACAAACTGCTTAATAATGCATCAAATCTAGTTCAATTATACATCATAAGTAAAAGTACTTTACAGCTCAGTTATAAATAGGTTTGGTAATCAGTATTTTTTGAATGTTCCATTTGCAAGAGAAATACTTGACCATAAAAGTTATAAAATCAAATTATAAGTAATGGTATCTGCATCTACAGCTGAATCTAAAGACGTTGATTCTGTCGGCAGCCCCAATGGCAACAACGTCACCAAAGTTGAGATTTCTGGTGATGGCGGTGAGTTTGTTATTTTAGGAAACAAGAAGTATTATAGACATGAGATAATGTCTGTCCTTGCCCATAATGCACAATCACTGAGCAGCAAATTTGCAAGCTCAACACCATTAGGTTTGTGTGCTTTTGCTATAACTACTTTGGTTTTAAGTTTGTATTTATTACAAGCTCGTGGCATCAAAACCATCAATGTTGCAGTTTCATTGGCTACCTTCTACGGTGGTGTCGTTCAAACAATAGCTGGTATTTGGGTTTTCTTTTCTGGAGATACCTTGAGTATGTATATATCAAAATTGGAAATCAATTTATAAAACAAATTAGCTTACTAACCAAATTGTTATTAGTTTTTACTGCTTTGACATCGTATGGAGCATTCTGGTTATCCTTTGCTGCTATAAACATCCCTACTTTTGGTATTCTCGCAGCCTATCAAAAGGATATGACACAACTTTCCAGTGCCTTGGCATTTTATTTGATTGCCTGGGCAATTCTTAGTTTTATCTTTATGTTGCTTACTTTCAAGAGTACGGTTTTATTAAGTGGGTTTTTCCTTTGTCTTACTGCACTTTTTTCATTGTTGTCGGCATCTTATTTTGTTGGTTCGGTTGCATTAACCAAAGCTGCTGGTGCCTTTGGTGTAATTGCAGTTGTTGCTGCACTTTATGATACTTTCGCCTTATTGGCAACAAAACAGAACTCTTACTTTACACTTCCTGTGATTCCATTGCCAGGAAGTGAGGCAAAACAAGAGAAATAGCAAAGGTTGAGAGCTGGAAAACGGTTTATTTGGATTTCTTTCATTTTTCTATTTTTTTTTAATAATTTCTTTAATAATTATAATCATTAATTATTGTGTTCTATACTTAATACATAATTTTAGGGGGGAAATTACGCTTGTTTCAATAATTGATTTATATTATTGAGTAGATTTTGTAGAAAATTTTGAAGCAAAAAAAAAAGAAGTTTGTGTTTATTTTGCAACATTTTCTCTTTTTTTGAAAACATGCACGACTACTTAAACTAACACTTTATCACCATACTTGTTTTTATATAAACCTAATGCCTTAATTGGAAATAAAAACCTATATGAAGGATATTCTATTGCACAACTGTGATTAAATACACCTTCAATATCTTCATACTTCCACTCACCAGTCGGTAATTGTCGTTTCATCAAAAATTGAATTCCTCTTTTGATTGGCTCTTCATCAGGATAATTTCCCAATATCAACCCTATCAAAGCCCAAGCCGATTGAACAACAAGAGAGTTTTCACCATTGACATAAGAGTGTGTTTCACAACCTTTCATTGATTCTGACCATCCACCGTCTGGAAGTTGTTTTGAAATAAGAAAATCACATCCTTTTTTCACAGCTGATGAGGATTCATAATCAAGACCAACTGTATGCAAAGCTTCTAATGCAAACATCGACGCATAAGTATAACAAATTCCCCAACATCCATACCAAGAGCCATCAATGTTATCTTGTGAATCAAGAATATATTGAATGGCAGAGGAAATAGTTTTCTGAATCAATTCGGGCTTGTAGTCAGGGTAATATTTGGCAAAGTAAGTAAGCCCTAAAACGGAAGAGTCTGTACATTCCACGTATGGATACTCCACCATAATATTATTAAAAACCTCGGCAGGATTCAATTTTTCTAGCAACAAAGGGGCTTTTATACCTTCATAAGTCGAAAATGAGCCATATTCCCATTCTCCCACATTTTGAATTTGCAACAAAACTTCAACAGCATCAAACAAGTTTTCATCTTTTATTTCGTCCCTGATGTCAGCAAAACTTGCATGATTCCTAACCATAATAATAGCCTTCATTGCTTCTGCAGTACAGTCACTAACAGTATATCCTTGTTCCTTAGTACTAAATGGCCAAGCACCTTTACGTCTATCTCTGAAACTTCCATCGACACAATTTTCTGTAAATTGAGATCTCACTAAAAATAAATAACTCTTTCTGATCATATCGTGATATTTTGGGCCATCAACTAAGCCTGTCATGAAAAAGTACTGTACCATAAAGGCGGCATCCCAAACTTGTACACCATTTGTCCCCATAACAGTCATTCCCTGAGGTCCATGAAACAAAACATCGTTCATTCTGTTTTGGAGTTTCTTAAAGTTTTCTGATTCAGAGCCCTCATAATGACACGTCACAACCATATTGAAGGCAAAACTCACAGGAGCAATACACAAGTACTCTGTATTCTGATACTCCTTTACAATTAAATCATAAACTTTCTTGTTAACCCAATTCAATAACCACTTAGGTCTAACAGCTTCCCATTTACTCAATATAGAATTTGCAAAATCAAGAATCTTTGTATGTGGGTAATATAAATCGACACCACAAACATTATTTCTCTGGTTACCAAATTTGATTGACTCATAAGGTAATTGACTTGGAACGTAAATTTCATTTCTGATCTCTTTTAAAAGTGGATCAAGCTCACATTGAACTCTGTTTGCAGACGTATATCCCAATGGCAAATAGATAGCCCTAGTATGTACCCACCATTTCGCTGGATGAATTGGTAACCAGTACGGTAATCTCCAAAGTTCTGGTGGAGCTGGGTTCACACCCTCCCATTCATATAAATTCAAAATAGATAGCCAAGCCTTACCCCAATGTGGATTCTTAATGGCACCACCCAAACGATGTAATGTTTTTCTCGCCTTAACCAAAACTGGATGATCCTTTTCCATTCCTAATAACCGGAGACATACATAATTCATGGTTGTCCCAAAACAAGTAGATTTATCAACAGAATGAAGTCCCCAACCACCATCGACTGGGTGTGCAGTGTTGACAATATAACGTATCATCTCAACTCTATACGGCTCAGGTATCTCAGTCTTGCTATAATAATTAGCAGTTACATAGCCAATTGTCATAAACATTGGACCTTTGTACTGGCAGGGGAAGATACCATTATCCAATTGCAATAGTTTCAAAAAATCAGCTCCCTTTCTTGCTGCCTCGCCTGGAGTATGAATATCTGACGATGGCGGAGATGGAAAATCTGGCGACTCTAAAAGCCATTGGACAAATGTTGATTGTGGTTCACTTTCACATTCAGATTGTGATAGATAATGCCATGTTTCCCTACCAAGAGCGTCACTTCGTAACCTCCATCTTGAAATATCAGTTTTGGGAAGACCAATTTCCTCTGAATAATACATTTGTCAATGTTCCAGGGTGTTTAATTATGGAATGCCAATAACAAGAACCTACTGATGTTTGATTTGACGTTGCCCAGATTTTAAACGATCGCGTAGAACAGCCAATTCTGTTATTATTTTTTTTTGTGAGTGTGTGTGTCGTCGTGCATAATTTCATTCACGTGAATCCTGCATATTATAAGCTTCGATCGAGAGAGTATTTGGAAAGTCGTGTACAAATCAACTCATCTTCATACATTTTTTTTTTTTTAGTTTTGTTTTTTTTCTTCTCTTCTCTCTCTCTACTAAACTAGTCATTTGTGAAGATTAAACGTATTGTCCGTTCAATTCCAAGAACAATATTACTCCAACCAACTATCAAATAGTTCTTTTATTTTTTGGTATTTTTCTTAAGAAAGGATAATTAGCATAGTAAAGGTCATTCTACTATACTCATATAAAATATGGCAAAACGGAAGTTAGAGGAAAATGATATTTCTACCATTGAAGATGATGAATTCAAGTCCTTTTCCGATCGAGATGAACAAATAGATGAACTCAGCAACGGCCATGCAAAGCATAGAGAGAACAACGCACAGGAGAGTGATGACCACAGTGCAAGTGAAGACGACGATGATGAAGACGATGAGGAAGAGGGAGAAAAATCAGTACAACCACCTAATAAGAAACAAAAAAAGCAGCTTTCTGCACAAGATGTCCAAGTAGCCAGAGAGACAGCTGAATTATTCAAATCTAATATATTTAAACTTCAGATTGACGAACTAATGAAAGAAGTGAAAGTAAAGAAAGCTCACGAAGAAAAAATTGAGAAAGTATTGCACCGTTTGCATGATTTGATTAAACAAGTGCCACCTGTGGAAAATCTAACTTTACAACAAGCAGAACAACATTTTAATCCCAAGAAATTAGTCATCCCATTTCCAGATCCCAAACCAACAAAAGTAAACTATAGATTTTCTTATTTGCCACTGGGAGATCTTTCTTTGGTTGGGTCGTACGGATTAAAAACAGCTATTAACCAACCACATGGACAAAGTATCGAAGTAGCACTAACTATGCCTAAAGAATTGTTTCAACCAAAAGATTATTTAAATTATAGAGCATTATATAAAAAGTCGTTTTATTTGGCATACTTGGGTGAGAATTTAATCCATTTGTCGAAAAAGAATAATTTGCCGATCAAGGTGTCGTATCAATTCTTCAATGACGATGTATTGAACCCCGTCTTAAAAATAGAGAGTATCCAAACTGAAAATCCCGAAGATTTGACTTTTACTAAAACTAAAATTGCTATTAATTTAATAGTAGCATTCCCATTTGGTGTTTTTGACTCGAAAAAGCTACTTCCTGATAAAAACTGTATCCGTGTGCAATCAGACACCGAGACTTTGCCACCTACTCCATTGTACAATTCTAGCGTGTTATCACAAACATCCTACGACTATTATTTAAAGTATTTATATACCACCAAAAAATCAACAGAAGCATTCAAAGATGCATGTGTGTTGGGAAAACTTTGGTTGCAGCAAAGAGGGTTCAATTCGTCTCTCAATAATGGGGGATTCGGTCATTTTGAATTTGCTATTTTAATGAGCGCGTTGTTGAATGGAGGTGGATTAAACGGTAACAAGATATTGTTGCATGGATTTTCCTCATACCAATTATTCAAAGGTACCATCAAGTACTTGGCTACAATGGATCTAAATGGAGGGTATTTATCTTTCTCGTCTTTAATTGGAGAAAACATTGCATCGAAATACAAATCAGATGGGTTTAATGTTCCTACCATATTCGATAAAAACACCAAATTAAACATCTTATGGAAAATGACCAAGAGTTCTTACAAGAGTCTTCAATTGCAAGCACAACAGACTTTGGAATTATTGAATGACGTTGTAAAAGACAGATTTGACGCCATTTTGCTTCAAAAGTCTGATTTTGATCCGATGAGATACGATATTGTCTTCAAGTTATCAGCACCTGAAGAGTTGTACGATTCTTTTGGTCCATTGGAAAAGATAGCATACATTACTTTTGATAATTATTTCAAGAGCAGATTATTTGCAATTTTAACAAAAGCATTAGGTGAAAGAATAGAACTGATTGTTATTAAAAATGAACACCCTTCAAACACATTTGCCATCCACAAGAGAAAGCCATCACACACAAGCTCAACCTTTATTATTGGTTTGCAATTAAATCCAGAAGAATGTGATAAATTAGTAACCAAAGGTCCGAATAATGAAGATAAGGATGCTGGTATCAAATTCAGATCCTTTTGGGGGAACAAAGCATCTTTGAGAAGATTCAAAGATGGATCTATCCAACATTGTGTTGTTTGGAATATTAAAGATCAAGAGCCAGTGGTAATGAACATCATCAAATATGCTTTAGATACTCACTTGCAATCTGAAATATCACAACATTTGGCATCTCTGATCAGTTATTTTGATAAGAAATTGCCAGTTCCATTATTGCCTTCAGCAACAAATCAAGTGATCACATCTTTAAGCAGCTTTACTGCTTTAAGGAACTCATTTGAAAACTTGAGTAAAGTCTTGACAAATTTAGAGTTACCACTTAGTGTGAAGACAGTTTTGCCCGCATCATCTGGTTTAAGATACACGTCAGTATTACAGCCAGTGCCATTTGCAGCATCCAACCCTGATTTCTGGAACGACTGTGTATTACAATTTGAGACTTCAACAAGATGGCCAGATGAACTAAGTGCATTGGAGAAAACAAAGACGGCATTTTTATTGAAAATCAGCGAAGAATTAGCTGAAACAGAATACAATTCATTTATTTCAAAAGATGAATCAGTACCTTTCAATGAAAATATAACTTTGTTGAACATTTTAACTCCAGAAGGTTACGGATTTAGAATCAGAGCTTTTACAGAACGTGACGAATTGTTATACTTGAGAGCAGTATCAAACGCAGACAAACAGAAAGCGTTAGTCCAAGATGTTTATTTGAAATTCAATGAAAAATATATGGGCTCAGTAAAGCACACCAGATCTGTAACACAACTTGCACAACATTTTCACTTTTATTCACCAACTGTCAGATTTTTTAAACAATGGTTGGATTCCCAATTACTTTTGCAACATTTCAGCGAAGAATTGGTGGAACTCATTGCTTTGAAACCATTCGTTGACCCAGCTCCATACTCAATTCCCCATTCTGTTGAAAATGGATTTTTACAAATTTTGAATTTCCTAGCCAGCTGGAATTGGAAAGAAGACCCATTAGTTCTTGACTTAGTTAAAAGTTCTGCTGATGATGATATCAAATTAAGTGATAAGTTAACTATACAAGCACATAGAATCATTGAGCAAAATTTTGAAAAAATTAGAAAAACAGACCCTTCAGGTATTAAAACACAGTATTTTATTGGATCGAAAGATGACCCTTCTGGAATATTATGGTCTCATAATTTAACTTTACCAATTTCTACTAGGCTAACTGCATTGTCTCGAGCTGCCATCCAGTTGCTTAGAAAGGAAGGCATTACTGAAACCAACTTGGATTTGATATTTACTCCAGCATTACAGGATTATGACTTCACTATTAAGGTCAAGGCGAATAACGTTACTACTTCTTCAGGTATTTTACCACCAAACACATTTAAAAACTTAATTCAACCATTAACTTCATTCCCTGATGATATAACTACAAAATACGATTTGGTTCAAGGTTATGTTGATGAATTGAATAAAAAATTTGGTAATGCTATTATATTTTCAAGTAAAAAGTTCACAGGTTTATGCAAGAACAATGAAAACGTCATTGGTGGTATTTTTGTTCCTACCAACTTGACTAAAAAGAAATTCAGGGTCAATTTGGGCATTAACGTTAAACCTTTGGATGATAAAGGAGATGAAGTTATAATCAACACCAGCTCCATATACGATGAAATTGAATTACTAGGTGGAGATTTAATTAAAGCATTCGATAAACGTAAATAAAGTTGAAATAATCTCACAAGATACACACAAGTAAAGAATAACTACGACCCTTAGATGTGTTGTTGTTGTTGTTTTCTTTTCTTTTTTTTCCCTCGATTTTAGTTTTTGCTACTACAAACTCAAGTTATAGAATAATAAGTATTTAATAATTGTATTAATATAAAACTGTAAATATGAGACTTTTTAAAAATTACTTGTATGATAAGATATATATTTAATTAAACTAACGTATTTATTTTTTTCGACTTTGAGCACATCCATAGTGAACTACTTCATGGTCTTTGGTTATTGTGAAAACACTGTATCCCAATCGTTTGTTACATATTGCACAAGGTTGTTTACTAGAACCAATTTTATATCCCTCATTCTGAAGAGTCATTACTTTATACTGTAGATTAGTTGACCCAACCTTGTATAATTGTGACACCAAATGGCTATCTTTGACTTGTTCATCGGTGTTTTTAATTTCTATTGTGAAAAATGTCTTTAGCTTATGCATTGGAAACGACCTGGGTAGCACAGATAATGTCTTTAAGATTGGAATCTTGGCACCGTGTTCTGATAATAATCTCACGATTAATTCACAGTTTTCATGATAATTCATCAACAAGTCCTCTAATAGTTTATAAAATAAACTCGATCCCAAAGACGAGCTCTGTTGTCTGTTATATATCTCGAGACAGTATTCCATTGCAGCGTCCAAATCATTCAATTGGTTAAATAAAACATCAATCGATTTTTCATGCTCCCCCAACTTCTTGTATATGTAAATAGTCAATCTTAAAAACTTATCTTGAGTGGTTGGCATTTCCTTCAAAATCAGCCATGGTTCAAAAGTTTGAGATGTTTTTAAAATCTCTAATAATTTATTGTAATAATCGTTTTGATGCTTCCCATTCTTCAATTGCTTCAAATACAATAAACACAACTTTGTCTCAAGTTGCAGGTACAATTTTGATTTTTTCAAACTCTCAGAAATATCACTAGCAAAAAGTAACCACTCCAAATACATAATTCCCAAATCTTGATCCTTTTTGCATAGAAATTGTAATACTTTAGTGTTATCGTAGCTTTCACATTCATACGAGTCATTCATGAAAATTGGGCGGGCAGCGTTTTTGTCTTGGTCAATCACCCAACTTGAATATTTCAATACCAAATACAAATTGTCGTCCGTCAATTTTCGTAAATACTGGATAGTCAAATCAGGTCCTTTTATAAAATCATCAAATTTATTGTCATCTTCGTTTGAGTGCTCAATCGTACCTTCATCATGAGCCAATTTGTACAACATTTCCAAGGCTTCTTCATGTAAGCTTCTTGCATAATAAAAATCAAGCAATTCCTTGATAAAATTAGGTTGTTTGGAGTTGCGTTGTTGAACATGGTTATGGATATTGCTCAATAAACACTCATTCACTATTTTGGAATCACAGTAATTATTTGGTAATCTTAATAATGGACCCAACAACATCGGCTTGCAATAAAAATAACACAAGAATAATGATGTGTCAATCACAGTAGCCACTGTCTCTAAATTACCATCAAATTCAGGATAAATATCACTTGGATTAATTTCAATATTTTTCCAAGTTAAAACGTCTTTATCCATGAAGGTTGACAAAATCCGTCGTTGATCAGTAAGATATATTATCAAGTTATTTACAGCTTTAATGAATTTTCTGATATTTTGAGCTTTTACTGATTGTCCATGTGGTTGCTTCAACGCCATACCTTTTTTTGTCGTGTTATCGGTATCATATTCTGATTCTGAATAGTTATTGAGTTCGAGTTCTTCAACTGTAATACGCTTGATTACATTCAAAGAAGAATTCTTTTTATTTTCATTTCCATCGCTAGTTACATCTTTTGATCTTAGTTGGCCATTAATAAATGCTGGAAACAAGTTTAATACATCAGCAAAAGAGACTAGCCATTCTGAAGATATATCCACCAAAGCCTCATGATATTTCGAGTACGATTCAAATAACAACGTTGCTTTCAAAGAGTACAAATACCTTAATTTCATCAATTTATTTTTCGCATCATTGAACAAAGAATTAGCGTCATCAATATTGGAAACAAGAGTTATGGCTTTTTCAATCCCCATATATTTCAAGTCATTGCGAGGATCCTTGATATTCCCAAGTGTTCCCTTACCTGAAATACTCAAAAATTGATCTATCTGAGCTTGGAATGGCAAGATATTGAATTGTAATATGTCAGCTCCAGAAGCTATGCTGATTACTGAATTCGTTAAAATAATGCTGGAATGACCAGAGTTTATGCTATGACCTAACTTTTGAATTAAATCTCCACTTGTAACATCCACAATTTCTATCTTCTTAGGATACACAACAAATAAATAAATCGGATAAATAAATAAAACTTCAATGGGGATTCCAGATAGTTTGATTGATGACAAAATCATGCTTGGTCCATTTCGTCTATCAATTTTAACAATTTGCGTATCCTTCACCAACAAAAATAGATCATCACTTATTTGTATCGTCCACATCACCGGAGTGGATGACGACAAACCAAAGTAGCTGAAAGAGGTTCCTTGACTAAGCATATTATCGTTTTTTTCAATTGCCAACGAAGACACACCAAAGTCAGCAAATTCACAAATCACATAGTTATTTACAAGACCAATGATTATCGAATCCTCATCAAACTTGTCTATTGATCGTATTTTGTCTTTCATCACAACTTCCTTCAATTTATTAAACTGAAATATGTTTCTGGATTTATTAATGATTTGAAATATAGTTAACTTTTTCTTTGTCCCCACAAAAAATAGTCTCCGATCATTATAAAGGACATAAAAACTCAATGAGTTCTTACTATCAGGAACATGGTATATCTGATTTATGTGATTCCCCACAATTTCAAATATCTCGAGGGAATTTAATGTCGTTATAAGTATAATCAATTTTGTAGGGGATATAGGCAATGATTCAATTTTGTTGATACTCGACCCATCCTTAGTTATATTACTAAACATATTGGCTAGTTTGTAGCTACGATTCTCATGACCACGAAACAATCGCTTAATATCCTGATATGACGAGTGTGTTGATATTGAAATAGCGCTTGAGACCAGTATTGTTCTTGTATCAGCCAGTGATACTTGGCCCGATTCCTCCAAAAATGTGTCTTTAACAGCATTATATATTAGTAAATCTCCATTAGTCAATCCAACAAAAAGCTGCTGTTGCTCATTCGCTTGGTCCACACTATGTTTGTAAATGGCAGATATCTTGTTATTCTTAATCTCATTTGAAGAAATTCTTATTCTATCCAAAGGCTCTATCACATCTATATTCATTACCATTTAATCTCTTTATTCGATACACGGATAGAAAATGTACAATGTTGATGACATAGAAACTCCAGTTCTTTAGGTTTTGCTATCTCAGTTGGTTTTTTTCTTTTTCTCTCTTCCGTCTGTGCTGGTTGGGTTTAGCTTTGAATTTTTCCTTAAACAAAACAATGCATCTGTAGGACGTGTAATTTTGTTAACCCTAATTCCCCTTAATTTACAAAATTGATTACCATCGATACTTTCTACGATTTCCATTTAAAAGACAAATACAGTGTAATATATTTAAATTCTGTAAATATACATTGAAGACTATATATAACCAATTGTTCAAACTAACTAATAAAACTTACGATACTAGCACAATATTTCACTAAAGAATCCATTTTGTTATTCTTTTCATCATTTAACTGTCTGTATTCTTCCAAAGCTTCATGAAGACTAGTTTCATTTTCAAACTGATGGATAACATCACCATGTATGTTGAAAAACATGGCATATAAAGTTTCCCATATTTCATAATTTGCGTTTGATTTCAAACCAGCATTTAAAGCTTGAATAAAATTTGTCATTTCAGTCAATGGAACAAATGAATTAAGTGATCTAATTTCCAAGTCCAATACAGCAGGAGATAAGTTAAGTAAGTAAGTCAAAAATCTTTCAAATTGTCCACTCTCTCCAGCTTCCCTTAATAGTTTTGTGAATTCACTTTCAAATGCGTGGTTACCGTTTGTATCCAATTTACGCAATTTGCTGTTGGTTTCTTCAACAGTGTTATTTGTTTGTTCTGAAGTTTTGCCTTCAGCAACCGATGCCCTATCACCAACTGCTTGTCCAGTCAATTGTAAAAAGAAAGGTGCATTTTCTGGTTTTTTAGGTGCTTCTTTCGGTTTGCTTTGTTGTTTAATGGTATCCAAATGCAATAAAGTGTTGAATTTTGATCTTGGCTCTGATGATAAAGTAATCAAGGATGCATCAATTTGAGCAGCAGATGTATACTGTTCATCAATAGTGCCGTCTTCATTAGAATCCTCGTCCAAAAACCCGTCTAGCATTGTTGAACCGCCATCTCCAGAAGCATTTGGTAATAAAATAGTTGAAAACTCATCTTCTTCTACGTGTCTGGTGGACACAGGTTTGAACTGGGCACGATTAGTCCATAAGGATACACCATTTCCAGAGACATGTGTTGTCGCTAAGATATCACCAATAGGAGAAAATTTAACTGCAGTTGCCACAATTGGTAAAATCACCCCATCAATACAACCACCAGTTGGCAAGTCCCAAGTTCGCAAAGTGGAGTCCAATGCAACTGAAACTATCCATCTCCCATCAGGCGAGAAATCCATTCCTGAAATTCTGTTGGTATGACCATATAATATTCTTATGACTTTTTGAGTAGTCACGTCAATAACAACTATGGACAAATCATCCAAGGCACAAGCAACAAGATCAGACAGTTTGTGATATATCATGGATGTTATAGGTGCTTCAAGTTGTAATTTGCCTAAATAGACAGACTTTCCAAAATCATAGAATCCCACAATTCCATCTAAACCACAACTAACCATTTTTCTATTCATTCCATCAATTGCTAAACCCGTGACAGCTTGTTTATGTAAAACATATTTTTTACGCAACAATCCACTTTGAAGGTTATATGATCCAATACCACCCAGTGATGATCCCACTAAACCAAAATTACCACACTGAGACACACATACAGATTTCACAATGCCACCATCAATAGTGTTTAACAAATGTCTACCGACTCTTTTATTTCTTGAATCCCATGTTCTCGCAAAAGTTTCATCCTTGTGGGCGGTTATGATATTTTCCCAATCACCTTCTCTGGCATAAGAGGATGAAATGGAAATGATTTCTGGGAATTTCTCTCTCATAGAAACAACTTGTCCAGCCTGTCTTTTACCATCCTTAGATTTTTGCAATCTTTGAGACATTTCCTGTGCTTGAGCATCTTTTCTCAAAGAGAATGTCCAAAATGTTTTATCTCTAGAAGCACTCAATAAAAAATGAGTTTTATCTTCTTGAGGAAATTCAATAGCTACTGGTGGTGCTGAATGCCCACCTCTAGATCTGAGATGTCTTGGAGGAGGAACAATGGATGAATTCGAAGTGGTTAAATTAGGATCAAAAACAAATTCTTTCAAATGATTATCACCACCATTTGATAATACTATTGGTTGACCATTCAAAAATTTGGCGTTTGCAACACCCCCATGAGTCTCTTTATGGGCATTTCTCAAAACATGAACACGTGATTTCTTGTCTAAATCGTAGAAATATAAGTCCCCGTTATTCAAACCAGCAACCAAATGAGGTGCTCCATCTGTTCTAAAAGAGATCGAGGCAACTTTCGAAGAAGATTCAGTTCCAGAAGTAATAATTTTTTGGCCCAACACTTTCCCCTTTTTAATGTTGAATAAAAATACATTTCCATTAGATGTACCAACAGCAACTACATCCAAAACTGGAGCAGCTTCGATTGATGAAATCTTTTCACCTTCAAATTGCAATTCACGGGATTTGTATAATAATTTACCAGTTCTCACGTTTATAACAAACACAGATTGAGTAGTAGCAACAATTACTTTATTTAAATACGTAGGTGGATGAATTAATCCCACAATTTCTCCTTCAACTAAAGAATTAATTACTCGGATTGTACTGTATAATTCAGTTGGGAATTTCTTTCCTTCGGTTTTTCTGAATACAAAAATATCACCTTCTAATGTGGTAGCAATAAGGTATTCTCCAAATACTAATAATTCGTTAACTGTAGAGTTCCCTTCACAAACCAATTCATGCTCTAATCTACCACGTCTAAAAATACCAATACGATCACCATAAGATGCATAGACATAGTGATGGTGTGCAGCCAAACATGTAATTCTTGAAGGAGTTTGAGTTTGGGAAACAAACAATAAATGTAATGTAGCCAAGTCATAAATTTGGAAAGATCTGCCAACAGAAGTGACAGCATAAAATGTTGAACCTAATGTCCCCATAGCAAAAGGAGTTGAGTCTGTAACATTCCCTAAAACTCTGAATGGACTAAAGATTTTAGAAGCTTTCGGTTGTTTTGTAATACCTGATGCATTTAAATCAACCTTTCTTTTCTTTTCTATCACAGTTTCCGTCATTGTAGATTGTAAATTGTTTTAGTGTATAGTTGTGATAGAAGGGAAATAGACTTCTTACAGTGAGTTGTTAGCCTGCTTTATTTTCAAAATTTTTTTTTTCAACCTTTCGCGATGATCTTCCACATTTTTTTTTTTTGCCAAAGTTTTATGCTTTACATAGTAATTCATTAGCAAACAATACAACGATAGCTTCCTTTTTTTCAAACAAAAATCAACCGGGAATGATAACTCCAGAGAAAAGGACATTGGACGAACCTGAAGTTGGATCAGAATCCAAGAAACCAAACAATTCGACTCATGTAAAGGGGGTAGCAGCCATCAAAGCAGAATATTTGGTACCTACATCTTCATTAACTGTTGTTGAATACGATGATGATGAAGCTGAAGGTGGAGATAGAGAAGGTGAATCCAAACCAAGAAATAAGAAGAAACAAAAGGGACAAAACCACAAACGTGATTTGAAACAAAAGAAGGATATTATTAAATTATGTCCATCTTTGATTGACCCAGAAGATGATAGAATTTGTCAAGTAGGTGCAGACAAATGCCGCTTTCATCATGATATTGCTTCATACTTGGAATCTAAACCACAAGACATTGACGGTATATGTCCAGTTTTTGAAGCTCTTGGTTATTGTCCAACCGGGATAAAATGTAGATGGTTGAAATCACATTACAATCCAGAAACCTCCAAATTGATCAAAGATGGAGACAAAATGGAAACTGCTAAAACCACTAACTATGAAGTCAATCATATCGATAAAGATCAAAAGATGGAAATGCAGAAGAAGAAATATTTTTTCAAGATTTCACAGCCAGTAATTAAATACTTGGATTCTCGAATTCAAAACGAAGCAAATTTGGCCAAACAAAAGGAACAACGTAAAGATAATGAAGCTAGTTATGTGGAAGCACCTTTCACGATTGCAGAAAAAAAGAAGCTTCATTTACGTAATGCCAAAATTGTTTCTCCATTAACAACAGTTGGTAATTTGCCTTACCGTCGTTTAATGAAAACTTTAGGTGCCGATGTTACCTATTCTGAAATGGCACTTTCAGTTCCGTTGATCCAAGGACATAATCCTGAGTGGGCGTTACCAAAAGCACATGTAAGTGAGTATCCAGGGTTTGGTGTTCAAATTGCTAGTTCCAAACATTGGGCTGCTGCTAAAGCTGCCGAGGCAATCTATAGAAATACAACTCATGTATCGGAATTGAATTTGAACTGTGGTTGTCCAATTGATTTGATGTACAAGCAAGGTCAGGGATCTGCGTTATTGGATCAACCATCGAAATTGTTGCGTATTTTGAGTGGTATGAATGCTTCGTCGGGGGATATTCCAGTCACAGTTAAAATAAGAACTGGGATTAAAGAAGGGAAAAACACTGCTGTAAATTTAGTATCAAGAGTATTGGAAGAAGGAAACGCTGCTGCTATAACATTACACGGACGTTCTCGACAACAACGTTATTCCAAAGAAGCTGACTGGAATTACATTGCCGAAGTGGGTACTGTTGTCAAGAACTGGAATGAACAACAGAAAGAAGACAAAGAAGGTAGAGACAGAGATCCAGTTTATTTTGTTGGTAATGGTGATGTATATTCTCACGAAGATTGGTATGAGCACGTTAATACTGACGGAATCGATTCCGTAATGGTGGCTAGAGGTGCCTTGATCAAACCATGGATCTTTGAAGAAGTTGAAGCACAGCAGTACTTAGACAAGTCATCAAGTGAAAGATTAGACATTTTAGGAAAATTTGCCAAATATGCAATTGAACATTGGGGTTCTGATGAGTACGGTGTTGGATTATCAAGAAGATTCATGTGTGAATTTTTAAGTTTTACACATAGATATATCCCAGTTGGTATCATGGAAAGATTACCACCTAAATTGAACGAGAGACCACCGAAATGGGTTGGTAGAAACGACTTGGAAACCTTACTTGCCTCTACTGATTACAAAGATTGGATTAAGATCACTGAAATGTTTTTAGGGAAAGCAACAGATGATTTTCAATTCACTCCTAAACATAAAAGTAACGCCTATGAAAATAAATAATACTGCAAATAGCTATGTATAGACCATAAACAAACAAAATAAAACTTATTGTATTCAAAGTTTTTGGTGGCTTATTTTCTTTCTTTTAATTCAGAAACATCTTCATATTCACTAGATAAGCTTTTGGCTTGGTTTTTCAAAATTTCCAAATCTTCATCTTTCTGTGCCAATTCTTTCTTCAATTTGGCAACGGTTGCAGAATCTTCAGTAACAGTTTCAGTAGACTTTAAGTCGTCCACTTTATCTTTGGTAGCAATTAATTCTGCAACTAATGAGTAAGTTCTTGTCAAAATTAAAGTCAAAAACAAGGTGAAACCACAAAGGTACATGTTTCTTTGAGCATAGAATCTTCTAGCTTGAACTTCAGAACGATCAACAACAGCAGTTGAGCCAGGGCTGGCAGTAGATGAATGCAATTCTGTTGTCACAGCATAAACTCTGTTGACCGAATCAATGAACAACACCAATACAAACCCAAGAATACATTTGATGGCAATTTGAAATTGTTCATTTTTGAAAGGGGCTGATACAGTACTTAAAATTGATCTCCTAATTTTTCTAGGATAAGGCAATGAAAGGACCCCAAAAAAGATCATTTCAAATACCAATAAACCAAATACTAAATTATAATATAAAGCCATGATGTCTTGTTAATCAATTGATGTGTACAAATGGTTATGTTGAAATTGAAAATAATTTCGAGGATGAAAAAGAAAGAAAAGGAAAAAAAAAAGGAAGAAATTACCACACGATATATAAATATAAATATGTGTATCAATTGGCAAATGAAATATCGACGGCAATTATAAGGAGAAATTAGAAACAAGTAGCAACTATATGATGATGAAGTAAAAAAGAGAAGAAGGGACAAAACGAGAAGTGTACAAAGGGCAAAAAAATAAAAATAAAAAAATTCAAACGGTGTTTGTTGATTTACGTGTAAGATTAACCAAAATTATTATGTTCACATAATGTATTATCCGTGTATATTAATTGTCTATAATGTTGAATCATCATCCTATAATTTGTGAATTATTATGTCTACAATCCCATTGACACTTTCAATGTAAAAGTAGTTAAAAAAGGTAATGTAATCCATAAGATGGCATATTGACAAATCAAACAAATTGCCAAACAATCCATTTGTAAATGTTCCTCACTTAATGGGTCTGTGTAGAATGCAGTAAAATATACCAAAGAAGTAGCATTTGGTAATCCAAATTCTAAAACACTAACAAACCTCACCAAAATATCACTACCATACCAACCACCTTTATAGAACCCAGTTGTGACGCCGACACCAAATATTGGGATGATAATTAATCTGGCAATAGTGATTAGCAATGCAGTTTTCCAAAAGCCTGGAGGCATTTTTTTCACTTGCAATCTGGCCAATGTTGTACCTAATAATATCAACCCTAAGGGAACAGATGCAGCACCAACATAACTGGTAAAGTCAATAATAAATGATAATGGGGGGAGTTCATCAGGAGCATTTGGCATATAGAAATTTGAGTTGACAAACAATGCTTTGAGTGGTGGAGCCATTGCAATGGCTATTGATATAATTAATGAAAGAGACGATGGTGTAGTGACATTCTTGTACAATTGCTTCAAATAATTTTTAACTTTGGATTCAGCCTTTACTGAGGGTTCAACAGCAATTTCTGATGTGGCAGTTCTGGTCCTTTGTACCTCGTTGCTTCGTAATGCATCAAATTCAGAGTACTCGTTAATGACATCCTGGACATTCTGAGATCTTTGTCTTCGCAAATCACTTGTCCTAGAAAGCACCAGAGTGATGGTATATGGAACACTTAGTTCAGATGCATTTGATGTACGGCGTCTTACAGCTGACCCTTCACTGTGGACAGAAGACAGTCCGCTCCTGGACTTATGGGCTTGTTCTGCTCTTGTCTTGAGGAATTGGTTATGTTGATCTTCTTCTTCTTCCTCGATATCTAATCGATCTGAGGCAACTGCCTGACTAATTATGGAATCAGAATCAGAATTTGAACCATTTTGTGTTGTCCGAGATTTATCAGCCCCAACACCAACAGGACTAGAATTGTTGACTTTTTCGTGTTCAGGTTGGTTTCTGGTACTGCTTTCTGAATCACTGCATACTTTATGTTCCTCGTCAACTTTCAACTCATCTCGGAAGTCGTACTCAATAAGCCTAAATAAACCAAATGAAAACTGGCACATTACCATAGCCATCAAAAATATACAAACATAAGCCACCCCTTTTTCACCCTGTGCAGTTGTGAAGATTACTCCACCTTTAGCAAAAGTTTGCAAATAGGCAATAGGTAAATCACTAATGTTAGGAAAAATACCTACCGATATTAACCCACCTAACCATCGTTTTGGCGATTTAGTAATTATATGAATTCCATATGCTAATAACCCTCCAAATGTGAATAGTAATGCTGAAGTGAAAATAATTATCCCTATATTCTTGATATCAGATGATTTCAAATTACTGACAATATTATTGAAGATCAAACATGGCATAATTGCCGTGACGACAGTGTCCGAAATGTCCCGACATGTTGAAACTGATAGAATATTTCGTTTAGCTAGATAAAACCCAATGGCTATAATGAAATATATTTTGAAGATTGGTTTGACTGCTGAATATATGACTAAACCCAAATCTAGAGATGATGAGTCCGACATGGTTTTGCAGAAATCAATAAAAGTTTGTGAAAGTTAAAGTGGGTATTCTTTCTATTATTTCTAGTTTTCTAGAATTCTTATTTTTCTATTTTTTTTAATGATTATTATACTTTTTTTTTCAATTCTAAAATCTGCATACACTATCAATGCGATAATTTATCAAAATGCAATGTATACTACATATGGTATTTATATACAGTATATTTGAATGCTTGTACCTGTACCTGGTGATGTATTTTGAAAGTTATCTATAGTTGTGTAGAGACCACTCTGGAGATATGGAAAGATCAATGAAGAGTCATCGTATACATTCGCGGGACCGTGTACCCGAAAGTATCACCAGTTAGAAACTATAGAACACACCTGTAATTACTTATAAAAACACAACAAAATACTTTGAGATTTTTAAAAATTTTGCAAATCACTTGTATTGGCTGTTTCATGGGTGTTAAGCCGAAGAAAGAATTGTTATGAATAGTGATGAGCAATAAGAGGGGTTATTGTATATCCCCCACATGGAAGTGGAGGCAACAATTTTTTTTTTTTTTGGAGAACTGAAACTAATCTGGAGTTTAATGACGATGCGGCAAGCTCTTCGATACATAGAATTAGCGTTCACAGTAGCTTATATATTTTTAAGCTTTCACAATGACCAGCTCAAAAATGTATATTCTGACAATTGGTTAATGATAAGAACTCCGAGGTTTAAGAAGTGTAGTTTGAGTGTTGCATTTTCATTAATATTAAGGTTTGTTAGATTGGGGCAAACGTTTTTCTTTTTTCATTTTTAGAAGTAAAAAGTTAGAAATAAATTATTTGTAGGTCAAACCATCAAATCGGTTCAACTTTAAAATTTAAAATTGCGAGACTTTCTTTCTTTTTTGGTACTTAGAACAAGAACAATATACTTTGAGAAGAAGATAACATTATACTCTGAAATATTTAACTACAATCTCACAAGCTTTTTTTACAAATTTTAAGTATAAACTATATATTGCTGTTGCGGTAGCCTAGCATTATCTATTTGATTTCCGTTTTTCCAATCCTAGGTTGTGTAAATAGTTTTATACAAATCCCAAATGTACGTGCGATAAGAGATAATGAGAAAAAAATTAATTTTGAGAAACACGTCTGAACAACTATAAAGTAAGGCAGAGAAATACAGATTGTATATCTTGATCAGGAAATATGATAAATTGATAAACAAAGATCATCTGGTTAGGGGAAATTCTCATTGGAAACTACCTGTAAATGTTAGTAAGAAGAGATCATAACTTTAAAAAAAAAGTACAGAGAACCAATTTACGTGTTTTTGTGCGCTCTAATAAAGGATTCGCAATCTTGAACACCAACTACAATTACTACAAATGATTATTACTTCTTTTGTTGTGGGTATCAAATAATTAATAATGTGTATTAACATGATTTAGAACTTATATATGTTATGGTAACCTTCTCAGCATCGTATATCTCAGCATCGTCTATGTCCTCTAATATGTCCTCTATATCATCTGTGAGTAACATTTGCATACTATTGTTATTTTTAGAATCAGAAAATATAGAAGCTGCACTTGAATCGGAACATGAATTATCATGACTCGAGGCCACACTTAGAGGCGACGATGGTTCAGATGTACCTATTTGTTTAGCTGGTACTTGTTGTTTAGTTATTTTTATTGGTTCCGGTGCTATGCTTTGCTTCTTGAGAAGGGCTTTTTCTGCATATACTGGCTTATCTTTTGATGATGATGATGATATCCACCTTTGAAACAATCTTGCTGGAGATCTTTTGGGAATTGTATCCAGATCCATGGAGGCTTCTGGTGCTTTTGTTGGTGATGGCTGAAAAGCAGTTGTGTCTGAAGACATTGAGCTAAACTCGCTTTCAATTAAAATGTTTAATGATTCACTGTAAAGTAAATAATCTTGGAATTCTAATAAGTTAACTTGGGACATATAAGATTTTTGGTTTATAGGGAAGAAGAATGATTTACCGTCCCTGTAATTTTGTTTAACCAAAAAAATTCTTTTATCCTGATTATATATTATCTTTTAATAGCAACACCAAACAAGTCTTGTGTTTCTTGTTTCTGGAGTAATTGAATTGACAACTAATGATAATGAGGTCCCCTGTTACCTTGGTAAAATATAACAATTACTTGAATAGGGAAAGTAATAGAGGAAGAATAAAAACAATGTATAAGTCAAAAAAGAGATTACAAAATTCAAAACTTTTACCAGAAATAGGATAGATATATATATGGGAGATATTCAGTCTTTACGATATTGGGGAATTACTTGTGACTTTGCTGGTCCATTGACCCAATTTTGAAGAATGTATAGTACAAAAGCGTGCAATGCACAAAAGGTTAAAATGCACAATGTAGCCCAAAAATAACACAACAAACGAGAAAGAAAGAAAGAAAAGGAGCAATACAATACAGATAATGTCAGCTAATAAATGAATGACAATAAGCAAGGACAAATTTTTTTGCAATGATCATATTATGGCTATGCAATATGTAAATCCCCAATCAAAGGAATGTATGTTGTATTTCATTTTACTAGTGTGTTAACAATAGTTTACCTTGAGTAAAACATGAAAATGTGATCATCAATGATTTGATTTTGAACATTCTGTTCCGCGACTTTGACATGACAATTTCTGTATTTTTGTGTTACATTTATTCTTGTTCTTCTTTTTTTTCTTACCTTTCCACTAAAGTTTCCTATTCTCTCGCACCCGCCTAATGAACGTTAACGTTGACGTGACTTTCTTTTTATTTTTACGTATTGTAGAATATGAAATTACCATTTTAGGAATACTAATTAAATGGGGGGGGAGTCAACATATTAACAAACAGAATAAAGAATCAAATTGAAACAACAATTTATTACACCAAAAATATTCATCCTTATGTAACATAGTATTAATACAAGGTTGTCACGTACAATGAAATTACTATTATCATTATTATTATAAAAGGATTGTGATATCACCTCCCACTTCATATTCATTTGTCCTGTATTAATTACTTGTGCTTGAAACAGAATTACTCTTTGTAATGCATTCCCCTTCTTCATGCAACCCCTATTTATCTTTACACAAATATCATGACCATTGTTATAGTGAGTGTTATGGTTGCTTTGAAATTGATATTGCCATTGTCACTTGGTAACGTCCTATCTAAAAACTATGTACAAATTCGAAACTTCTGATTTGCATGTACAATAATACTAAACCTAAAAGAATGCAAAAAACTAGCCTTCAAACAAATTCTGGTAAACAATAAACTCTAACAACTACAAACATATATCCATCAGGACCATTAAATAAACATTAGCTGAATTTGACAGCAACAACGGTAGATACACCTGCAAACAGGCACCCTGTAAAAGACTTTTTTTTTTCTTGTAGAGCAATGGTAGAATAGGTTGTGATCTGCATTTCAAGTTCAAGAAAATTGCTCTTCACTACCACAATGTCCGATAAAAAGAGGAATCAAATGTTTCTAAAAATACAACTGCAAGATTATTATTATTTTTTTCTTTCATTCTTCATCAATGGCTTGTAAGCAAGATTAATAGCCACAATAAATGAGAATAAGAATATAAATAGAGTGGGAACAACGACAATTGCCCTTTGCAACCAAATAATAGGTGAATACTTTTATTCAACTACAAACTGTTACAAAATACAAAAATTGAGAGTTGTACAACATATTCTGAGGGTTAATTGAAAAAACAATACGACCCTCAGTATCGGTGGACTTTCCCGCCTCTCTAATTCTTGGCCTTTTTCTTAGGTGGTCTGTCATCGGTTTCCTTGCTATCAGCCATTTCTTCATCATCATCACTTGAAGGTGCTGCATCACTATCAAACTCTTCAGCAACATCCGAATCGGATCCTGATTGGAAATCGACATCTTCATCTTCGTCTTCATCGCCAGCACTTCCCATATCAGCATCTTCGTCATCATCATCATTGGCCTCTTGTTCAAGAGCCTTGGCCAATCTTGCCTTGGCAATTTTTTCTTCATTCTTAACTTTAACACCTTTTTCTTTACAGAAGGATTCAATAAACTCTTGTTCTTCACGATCAATATTACTGAAAACATGTGGTTGGTTAGAACCAATTACATTCACCTCTAAATCAAAAGTTCTTGAAGCAGAAACCCCACCACCAGTTCTCGACATTACCACACTGCTTATTTCACTGTATGGAATATAGAGTGTTGGTTTGGTGACAAATAAAAAGCATCTGTCCAATGGGAACAAGTAACCTTCAGATGCTTTAACAGAACAAGGGACACCTGCTTGTAAATATCTTGACTGAAAGGCACCTGGGGTGATCAATTTACGTTCTGTCAATCCTCGAAGACAATGTGACATGACAACATTTGTAGGTGCATCATATGTTTTCTTCAATCTATCTTTGTATTTCTTTTCAAAATCTTCATCGCTGACATTCAATTCCAACTCTGTCTCTTCGTCTTTAACAAATTGCAATACCAAAAATGGATATCTAGTTTGACCTTGTCTTAATGGTGGGTCAATCTGTAACACTATCAAGTGATGTGTTTCATCGGGTTTAGGTAAACTGAAAATTCTTTCAATCTGTTCGTACTGTATTTTGTAATCATAAGTTTTACCCCTTAATCTCAATGACGATGGATACATATCAATATCGTAACGACCTCTTGGTGTCAAGAATAACACGTCACTAAATGAAACAATGGCTTCCCCAGCAACTTGTCCAATGTCAGCCTTATCTTTCAATTGCTCGTAGAATTGTTGAGCAGCACTAGTTTCGTTGACTATTGCCTCTTCAACAACATCACCATTGGTTTCATTCTTCACTATTGTGGTCTCATTCTCAATTGTACCTGGTACATAAAATCTCATTTCAACAATTTCATCACCATTCTTATTATTATCCAAATTGAACTCAAGAGCAACTTCATTTTTACCAGTTAAATTCGAGTTGCTGATATCAGAATAAGGAATTTCAAATGCTGGTTTATTGTTAACATTGAAAATTAACTCATTTCTCGCTAAATCTGTCTTTCCCCAATTCCATCCTCTTAATGAATGCTCTCTATGTTCTAAATTAATGTGGAAATTACGGGTCAATTCTTGTTTCAATTGAGTGAAATCATCATGATCAAACCCATCCAAACTCACAACACCCTTATTTTTAGTTTGAACTCTTAATTCATATCCTTTCGATCCTCTTGACCAACTAGCAATCAAGATCTCTTCGCGTGGCAAAAGAAATGGTTGTGATGTTGAACCACTTGATGCACTTGCTTTCCATCCAAGACCAGACTCTGCTATACGCATACGTCCGCCTGCTCTCGATTGATTCAAATATATTTTCTCAAAATCTGTGTTGACCATTGAAAACGCTTGTTATTTATAAGTTAGTTTGTTATTGAAAAACCTTGTTTCGAGAAAGAAAGAAAAAATTGGTCGAGTTGAAAAAAAACTGCTCAAGAATGACGCGCGTTCCTAAAATTGAGACATAACCATTTCCACGACATGACTTTAAATGTCGTGGATCTTTCACTAACTGAAAAAAAAAGAGCGATTTACATATCCATTCCATTTAAGCGTGTCATACAGTTCATGTAAAATACCAGCTTGGCGTATATACCAATCACCAGTTTTGAGACTAACTTGAAGGGGCTACGTTTAATGGAGACCATGAAATTCATGATTTGCTCCGATCACCAGGTCGTGTTTGTATCAATTTGAACATTACATGGTCACGTGAAACGGCATTATACCGTTGAACAGAAAAAAAAATTCATAGATTAGCTGACTCATACTAGATTTCGGAAAGGTTGATAATTTTTCAGTCTAAAAGAAACACTCTGTTCCTTGTTTTACTATTTTTTTTTTTCTTCAAACAAAAGACAATATCAATTTATCACGATGTCAGTAAAGAAAGCTGGAGTTTTAGGAGCTACAGGTTCCGTTGGCCAAAGATTTATATTATTGTTATCCAAACACCCAGAATTTGAAATCCATGCTTTGGGTGCATCATCAAGATCTGCTGGTAAGAAGTATAAAGATGCAGCCAGTTGGAAACAAACTGAAACATTACCAGAGACAGAGCAAGACATTATTGTACAAGAATGTAAACCAGAAGGTAACTTTTTAGAATGTGATGTCGTTTTTTCAGGATTGGATGCTGATGTTGCAGGTGATATTGAAAAATCATTTGTTGAAGCAGGTTTGGCTGTTGTTTCAAACGCAAAGAACTACAGAAGAGAAAAAGACGTTCCATTGGTCGTACCTATTGTTAACCCAGAGCATATTGATGTTGTTGAAAATAAAGTGAAACAAGCTGTTTCCAAAGGTGGCAAAAAACCAGGTTTCATCATTTGTATCTCCAACTGTTCCACTGCTGGTTTAGTTGCACCTTTGAAACCTTTAGTTGAAAAATTTGGTCCTATTGACGCATTAACAACTACCACATTACAGGCCATTTCTGGTGCCGGGTTTTCACCTGGTGTTTCTGGAATGGATATTTTAGATAACATTGTTCCATACATTAGTGGTGAAGAGGATAAATTAGAATGGGAAACCAAAAAAATATTGGGTGGCGTCAATGCCGAAGGAACTGAGTTTGTTCCAATTCCAGAAAGTGAGATGAAAGTCAGTGCCCAATGTAACCGTGTACCAGTCATTGATGGACACACTGAATGTATTTCATTAAGATTTGCTAATAGACCAGCTCCATCTGTTGAAGACGTGAAACAATGTTTGAGAGAATATGAATGTGCTGCCAGTAAATTAGGCTGTCATTCTGCACCAAAGCAAACCATCCATGTGTTGGATCAACCAGATAGACCACAACCTAGATTAGACAGGGACAGAGACAGTGGGTATGGTGTATCCGTTGGTAGAATTAGAGAAGATTCGTTGTTAGACTTTAAAATGGTTGTTTTATCGCACAATACCATTATTGGTGCTGCTGGTGCTGGTATTTTGATTGCTGAAATTTTGAAAGCAAAGAATATTATTTAGGTATAGTATTGAAGAAGTGTCAATTGAGATGCAATAATTTATATGGGCTGTTTTATTTTTGGATTTGCAATTATCTGTTTATATTTTGTAATTAGATCACACGTTTACGTTAATACAAAACAAAAATACACTATAAAAGAACCATTTTTTCCTCTGTTTTGATTTTCTTTTCTGAAATCTCTGCCCTTGACTGTTTAATGTGCCTGTGGACTGCCGTCACTGAACAGTTGGAACCAATTCAACATAACAACATTGAAGATCACATATTTGAATTGTATTCTGAGAGACAGTTACAAAACAATTTAGGGTATGTCGATCGTACAGCCAATAAAATTACTGTTACTTTACCAAAGAATAAAATTGACTTGAACATCACTCAATCATTGACACAACTAGCCAATCAAAAAAGCAATGCATCGTCAACAGGGTTTATATGTTGACAATCTTCTATTTTTTTCATTGATTGGTTAATTTCACCTGAATGTCCATTCGAATTATCGAAAACGTTTACCATTTTAGAATTAGGATCTGGCAGTGCTGGGATATGTGCATCAGTTTTACTGTCGAAAGTTCAACACTTTATTGCAACTGACCAGAAACATGTTTTGAAGTTGTTAAGACAAAACATTGAAAATAATGTTTCAAATTTTACTAGCAAGAGTAGTTTCAAAACTAGTGGTGGCAACCCCCATAAACTAATTGATGTAGTGGAATTTGATTGGGAAAACATCGAGATGGGGAAATTTAATATACAAAGTTTAAACATGCAGAAAGAACATCCTGATATAATAATTGCTTGTGATACAATCTATAATGAATACTTGATTCCTCATTTTGTTCAATCTTTAAATGCATTGATGGCTGGAAATCAACAAACTGTTGCATTAGTTGCAATTCAATTACGAGATCTGATTACATTTGAAGTGTTTGTTACCGAAGTTGTTCAAAGCGGGAAGCTATTGCTATACAATGTACCTGATCATTTTTTGAGTGATGATCTAAAGAATGGTTATGTAGTTTACTGTATTTTAAAGAATTGATAAGGTTATTAATATTTCCTTTTAATATATTTATATCAGGTGCATTCCAGAAACTTGAAGGATCTCTAAAGTTGGCGAAATGCTCTTTTTTTTTCAATAGACAAAACAAAAAAAGGAAAGCTAGAAAGAAAAAAAAAACCAACTCTTAATACTTTGAAAGTCTATTTAAAGACCCCAGAAACGACGACGTGGGGAGAAACAATAAATACAATATCAAGTGATTATATTTTGTTAATCAAGATAATTAAGTCTGATTTATATCAATCGTCCCAAATTTTGAAAAAAGAAGTATCCAAATATACTTTATTTTCTTTTTTTTTTTTGCATTTCATCAACACATACATCATTTTTTGTTTTGTTCATCCATATGTCATCATTCGGAAGTTCAACAATTGCAAATGGTGCTTCACTGGGTAACATATTTGCCAATCAATCCAATTTTGGAAATTTTCTAGGAGAAAGTCAACTAAATGGTAATAACCAAACCAATTTCAAAGCAGCTTCGGTTTTCAATAATGACAATAACAATATCAACACAGGATCACCTGAAAAGAATGCAAATACAAAGAAAACACAGAAACAAACCAACAAATCCTACCAAAATGGGAAATCAACATCTACAACATCTAAGCAAATTTCAAATCTACAGGTGTTCAAAGAGAGTGATATTGTTGCAACTGGAGCTTTATTCGAACAGCCTGAGCGACTAGGTTTTAATCATAGACGACCAACAGAAGTAAGATCAATACCGAAATACTTTTTAACTCAACCAAAGCTTTTGTATACTCCTGAATTTGTTCAAAATCCTTGGGATCAAGAAAATCAAAATAAATTGACTTTGATGGAAGCAGAGAATGGTGGTAGAGATTATCAAGGATTGTATGAAGACATGCAAAAACTTCGAGAAATAGAAAGAACCAAGATGGAAGAGTTGGGATTAGTAGATGCTGAGAATGTAGCTAAAGATTTAACAGAAGCCATATCGTTTTCTGGTTCTTGTCTTGATATGTGTCCAGTATTTGAAAGAGTGAGAAGACAATTGGAAAATAATGTGAAGGCATTGGAAAAAGATCCCATATCAAACAAAATTTCACGAGAGCGTGCAGTTAAAGCGTTTTCAAGACCAGCTGCTGGTCAACCACCTCCATTACCATCGGATGTTAGACCGCCACATGTTTTGAGTCAAACATTAAACTATTTGGTTGACAATATTTTACAACAGCTTCCAGAAGCACATTCATTTATTTGGGATAGAACACGGTCTATAAGACAGGATTTTACTTACCAGAATAACTTTGGACCCGAGGCAGTTGATTGTAATGAAAGAATTGTCAGAATACATTTATTGTCATTGCATATAATGGCAGGCAGTGATGTAGAGTATTCCCAACAACAAGAATTAGAACAATTCAATAAGGCATTGCAAACATTAATGGAAATATATCAAGATGTCAGGAATAATGGGGGCAAGTCTCCGAATGAAGCTGAATTTAGAGCTTATCATTTATTAAGTCATGTAAGGGATCCTGACTTGGAAAGACAAATTCAAAAGTTGCCTGATGAAGTATATAATGACAAATTGGTACAGCTAGCATTAAGATTCAGAAAGATCACTACACAAAACAATGTTGTTGAAAGGGGTGTAACGAATCTAGTGGGTGCATTAAATCTCTACACTGAATTTTTCCGACTTGTTTACAGCGAGGAAACACCTTTCTTGATGGCATGTTTATTAGAGACCCATTTTAACGAGATAAGATTTTATGCACTTAAAGCTATATCCAGAAGTTTCCACACAAAGACTAAACCTTATGCAATTCAACGATTGCAGCAAGTTTTGGGATTTGATTCTGTTCAGAAATTACAAAAATTTCTCGGTTACTATGATATCGATATTATCAACGTTAATGGCGAAGTATTGGTTGATTTATTCAATAAAGAGAAATTGGAAACCACGTATAAGTTAAATTCATTCCATGAGAAAGCAAAGTATTCTCCACCTTACTCAACACAATTGGATGACAAGGTCAAGGGATTAGATTGGAAACATTTTGTAAATAGTGGACGTCCGAATACCGGGGTAGCATTTAATTCTCAACCACCCACAGTGGAAATAACTTCCAAACCCCAACAATCTGGCTTTGTTAATCTCTCCAGTTTCAAGAAGCCCGAGACGGTCAATACGTTTGATTCTACTAGTTTGCAATCGCAACCGCAGCCTCAACCACAACCACAACCTCAAGCCCAATCTCAATCTTTCCAAATACCGAATAACGCTCCTCATAAGAATATTTTCAACTTCAAGCTGGAAATTAGTTCAGCACCCGGATCAATAAAACCTAGTAATGTCAATTCTATTAGTTCAGCCACTGAGCCAGCAAAGCCCGTGTTTCTGTTCCCGTCAAATGAAAACACCAGCAAAAGTAATTTGAAACTGAATGTTCAAAACCAACAGCAACCAGTTCAATCTTTTAATAAACCGGTTCCTAATTTTTCTTTACCGACACAGTCAACTTTAAATAAAGTTCCATTAACGGCCCCATCAAGTTTATCATTTGGTATCACTTCACCACAGAAGGAGAAGGAGAAAGAAAAAGTGAAACCGTTAGAGCAACCGGATACCAAAGTGTCGATTCCTGCTCCCGTTAGGACTTCTCTATCAGTTGTCTCTGAAAAAGTAAAATTGACTCAATCAAAGATATTTCCATTGGCTCTCCAACAAGTATTTGAACAGATATTACAGGACACAATTAAATCAGAATTACAGGTGGTTCTTTCCAAATTATTAAGTAAATATCATAATGAGTTGGAAAGGAAAAGGGTTATTCATTCATTAGGGTCTGAGCTATACGATGCCTTTTTAAGAGAAGTTATGTATGAGTGTGTTTTAGAAGCTCGAGCAGCTCAATTTTATGATTCCCATTTGAAAAAAAGAAAAATGAAGGTTATTATCAGGAATTCCAAAAAAGCTGTTAATAAGTTGCGTGAAAGGAAAATGAAAATGTATGAATTGAAATCAGTGACTTTTGAAAAATTAAAGAAAAACAAAAGACGACTTTCAATAAGTAGTTTTGAAAGTAACTCTAGCTTTAGTAAGAGAAAAAGACATGATAGTTTTGATGTATCTGTTATCAGTGAGAAGCAACATGAAGTTCATGAACTATGGTCTCCAATCAATTTGTCAGAGTTTTTAAAAAATTGCTCAGAGAATTTAAAATTGAAAATTTATCAAAACAATTTAGATTTGAAGTTTTTATTAATTGTGGAAAATTGGAGAACCTCATATGCCAAATGGATAAACTCAAAATTGGGGTTAAAGGCGAATATGACATCCTCTGTGCTTGAGAATTCTATTCTGAATGACAAAATAAATTTGCTTATTACTAGTATGCCCAACAAAGAACAATTGAATGAAAGTTTTTTTGCAAATACAGCTTTCATATTATTTGAGTGTGGGTTAACCATTTCAAGTGCCACTTCAATTCAAGAAAAATTGCAAGCTGATGGGAAAATCTTGAAAAAAATCATATCGTTGATTGATAAATATAGTCGCTATAAAGTACTGATCATTATTAGTCTCTGGGACGTTAGTGGGTCGAGTATAACAAGCTCAGAAGTTGCTGATTTATTACAGTTGACACAATATTCATCGGTGTCTAATTTGAAGAGTTTGGTATTGTGTGACATGACAACTAAAAATGGCAATATCAATACGATTTTATCGCAAGCATTCAACAAAGTCAGTTTAGAGTTTAATGGCGAATTAAGTTCAACGGGTTCAAAACGTGAATATAATGAAACCAAATTGAAGCTGCTGCAAACTCAACAGCACAAGCTACAGAAATTAAATCATAGTATTCGAAACCACAAGATTCGAAATATAGATAATCTGAATTATAACTCATCGATTATAGAAGAAAGTACTCCATCAACATCTCCTAAACGCAAAAAGGTTGATGATAATCGAGCCAATACTAGTTTAAGTCAATTACAAGATTTGACTGCAGAAATCAGAAGAAAGTATAAAAAGTAGGTCTAGTATATGTAACAGTCAAAAAACTGGAGTATATACAACACCCATGCATGCATATATTTTATATTTTTAAATAGATTAGTGAATATAGTTTTTTTTTTGGATGTATAAAAGTTATTGAAGAGTTGTTGCAACAGGTTCATGATTTTCTCTCATTGCTACTGTTTGATTGGCCGAACAGGTAGTCAAATTGTATCAAAAAAAAAAAAACACCACCAAAATCAGGGTTTATGTAGTTCTTTTGTAAGATAACATATAATAACTGTTCAATGGAATATGAATAACATAGTGGAACTATTTTACATGTTATATTTGTCAATTACATTATAAGTTGTATTGGGCATTCTTTTTTTTTTCCCCCTGTGAATCCGAAATATTGAAATTTGTGAACAGCAAAATGTTTACAAATTGTTAAACTCAATCAATCAATTTTTTTCTCACTTTTCTCTACAAACCAAAAAAGAAAGAAAAGCAAAAAGAAAATTAATTCGGGATATTAGAAAATAACATTCTTTCCTACTCTTCTTTATTATTAACCCTTTCCCATTTCAACAACTGTGTGATATATTAACAAACCTATTTGGTATTTGTTTTTTTGTTTTACCTATTTTTTAATCATTAACTAAGTAAAGCTATTTAATATATTCATCATTGTCACAATGGATCTTTTAAAGGATGCAGCTAAGAATTTGAATCTTTACGAAGTTAAAGCTTATGTTCGTAAGGCTCAAAATGGTATGTTGTTTGAAACTTTTTCAATGATTTTTTTATAGTATTAAATTACTAACAAGCAGTTTACTTTTTGTTTTTTTTTAAAATAGTTGCTATGAACTTGACTGAAATGGAATCAAAAGTACGTGAAGCCACCAATAATGAACCATGGGGAGCACCAAGTACGTTGATGGCACAAATTGCCAGTGGAACTTATAATTATCGAGAACGTGAAGAAATTGTTGCCTTTATTTTCCGTAGATTTACTGAAAAGGCTGCCAATGAATGGAGACAAATTTATAAATCGTTACAATTATTGGATTATTTAATCAAAAATGGATCAGAAAGGATTATTGATGATGTGAGAGCAAATATTTCTTTGATTCAAATGTTGAAATCTTTCCATTATATTGATTCAAAGGGAAGAGATCAAGGAATAAATGTCAGAAACAAATCCAAGAATTTGATTGCATTTTTAAATGATGATAATTTGATCAGATCAGAACGTAAAAAGGCAAGAGCTAATGCAAAGAAATTTGGTGGTGTTTCATCAGCTGCTTATGGTGGTGCATCTTCCATGGGAACTGGATTTGGAAGTGGTGGATCAACTTTTACTGGTGATGATGAAGATTTTGCCAATAGAGTCTATGGAGATGGTGGTGTTTATGGTGAACGATTTGATGATCCAGCTTCGGCTTATAACAATGGTGCCACTGGTAATGACAATTTTGAAGAATATGATGTACAAGCCTCTTCATCTCAAGCAACATCAAAACCTACAACCAGCTCTTCTAGAATCAATGCAAAAGCATCTAAAAAAGAACCACAAAACGATTTATTAGGAGATTTGCTTTCGTTTGACGGAGATGGACAACAAACAAGTACAAACACAGCAACTGCTTCAAGAGGAACAGGAGCAAATGATGATGACGATGATGATGATTTTGATGACTTTCAAGCAGCACCATCTCAACCTCAAAAGCCAGCCAATTTATCTAATAATTTGAATAACTTGTACAACCCCTCATCACAACAACAACAACAAAACCAAGCAGTTTCTGGTCCAAATTATAATGTAAACTATCAAGCATCTCAATCAACTGGTCCAGCAAAAACAACTAGCAATAATGATGCCTTTTCATCATTGTTTTCCTCGGCCAAGACAAAATCCAAGACATCTACAGGGAATACGAGTACATCATCCTCTACCACAACTCCAGTAGCAGCAGCAGCATCTGTAAATGCTTCAAATCCTACAAGTAGTGCTAATGATGATTTCTTTGGTGGATTTAGCAGTAACAACAACAGTAGCAGTAATAATACTAAAATTAAACCAGCTACCAATGGAAATGGGACAAACAATACTAATAGTGGTGACATTGATTTATTAAGCTTCTAGAAGAAGAAAATATTGGCTAGTGGAGAGGTCATTTGATAAATTGATTTTCAGGTTTAGAGGATTAGGATGGTGGATGATGGATGGTTTTAGATGAAAGATCTCTATAGATTTCGATTATTTTGCGTTTTATTTTATTTTATCAAATCGTATTTTTGTTTTCACTTGATTTTGTTTTAATTCTACTCTACACTTTGATATTAATCTATGTTTCGCTAAAAGAGAAACTCGAGGAAAGAGATTAAAGCTATCTGGTAATGCTTAGATAACATTTCTTCGTTTTCTATGAACTCTAACGATCAACAATGTTTTTCCCCTTGGGGACGTTCTAGAATTTTCACCCCTAGCAAGAAAAGTTCGGAGATTTATTTTGATGGGGAGCAGATTGATTGGAAGATGGAGTGAGTGAGAGAGTGAGAATGCGGGCAAAGAAAAAGAGTTATTTTTTTCAAACAAATTTTCCAATTCTTTCTTCTCCAACCATATTATCCATAATCGATCAAAAACCATGTTTAAGACTACTTTAACAAAACCATTGACCTTCAAATCTGCTAGATTTTTTTCCACCACACCAAGAGCTTGGGGAACTAAAGTTTTTTTCAACACTTCTATCAATGGTGAAAAACAACCACCAATCACTTTTGAATTATATGATGATGTTACTCCAATCACTGCTGAAAACTTCCGTGTTTTGTGTACTGGTGAAAAAGGTGTAGGATACAAAGGATCTATTTTCCATCGTATCATTCCACAATTCATGCTTCAAGGTGGTGATTTTGAAACTGGTAAAGGGTATGGTGGTTATTCTCCAACTCATAATAACGACAAGTTCAATGATGAAAATTTCATCAAGAAACACGATAGACCAGGTTTGTTGTCTATGGCCAATGCTGGTCCAAACACTAATGGATCCCAATTCTTCATTACTACTGTTCCATGTCCTTGGTTAGACGGTAAACACGTTGTCTTTGGTGAAGTTGTTGATGGGTTTGATGTTGTTAAAAAGATTGAAAGTTGTGGTACTTCTAGTGGTACTCCTAGTGCTAGTGTCGTCATTGAAGAAAGTGGTGAAGCTGAAAAATAAGAAAAATAAAAATAAGCATCGTTAATACATAACAGGCAATACATATTCGAGTGAAATGTATCTGTATATTTTAATTTGTCTACGTAATGAAATATGAAAAATGCAAATGAATATATATTTTTTAAGTGACTATAATATGTGTTCAAATAATATAACTTACAACCGAAAACTCTGTAAACATTGAACTATTATTCTACATCGTATTAGTGCTATATTGGTGTTCGTTGTATAGATATATATATATATTTTTTAACAATTTCACTTCTTCGTAGTCCCACTCCCCACCATTTGAATCTGCATCCATCTTAATATTTAAAAACAGGATCTTCTTCTGTCTTGATCAAATCTTTTGGTAATTTCTTTTTCAATTCAGCCAATTTATCATAATCACCAGCCAAAATTCTGGCAACGACCAAATCGTCTCTATCTTGGATTTCTCTTTTAGATTTACCTTCATTACTCAAAAACTCTTTGGCTTTAGCAGTGTCTCCATGGAAATAATCTTCCATGGCTCTCAATCTCAATTCCTTTTCTGCCCAATCTGGACCTTCTAATTCTCTCAATTTAGTCTGTTGAGTGTATTTAACATAGAATATATAAGCAAACACTGGTAATACAATGTAAAAATATGGAATCTCCCATCCTTCGGCTTTTGAAGTTTCTCTGATGATTTTCCATTTTAATTCACCGGTACTAGCATCTTTATAAGGAATTTTATCAATGATTTTACCTGAATCTTTGGAAACAAATCCAAAATGAGTTAAATCTTGAGAATTATCTTTGAATAATTGTAATTGATCTTTTGGAATTCCTGGTAATATCCAATTCCATTCTGAATAATTTCTTTTATAATACAAGTTTTGTAATTCAGCAATAGTTTTGAATTCTTCATCAGTTGGGACTCTTGGTGATCCATCTGGATTGGTATAAATCTTGGTGACAGAAGGTAAAGAGTTTAATTTCAGACGAATTTCTTGTTCTAATCCAAAATTGAATTTTTGAGGTTTATATTTGAACAATGTTGAAATCGGAAACTTGAACGTAAACTTCATGATGAATAAATAACAAATAGATATATAGAAATATATTTCTGACAAATTAAATAAACTCCCACCAAAGAAAACTCAAGATTATTGTGTTCTTGTAAAGAGTGAAATTTGATTTATTGAATATACTCTCTTGTAAAGATTTGTTCTTCAGATGTTTAGTTTTCAATTCAATTTTATTGGTTCAATAAAATTTCTTTGCAAAAATAAAAAAAAATGCGAATTAGAAAGACAGAGAGAGAGAAAAAATTTTTGTTAGACACACCATCTTGTTTTTTTTTTGCAGTTTTGATTATTGGGAATTTTACAGTTTAGTAATTATGATTGACGTCTCGCTGCAAATGCTAGACAACCACCACTACTACCACTACTATTACAAGTTGATTTATACAATACTCTTTTCATATATTTCACATTAGCTAAGCTTTGTTGACCCAAAACTATTAAATCCCATTAGATTGTTGATATTGATGTTAGTCTCTTTCTCTTTATCATCATCACTTGTCGTTTTTTGTTTCTTACGTTGCTTTTGAATTTGTTTCCGCTCTGCCCTTTTACTTCTCTTTCTATCTTCATATTCTCTTCTCTTTTCTACACGTTGATTGAACGTTAGTCCTGTTTTCCCATCTTCAGAATTGCTCTTTTCATTTATGCTTTTCGCTATAAGCCTTTCCATTGTCAGTACCACTTCTTGTAATGATGCTCTTCGTATTCCATTCTCCAATAATTCTTGCTCAGCACTATTATTATCAAAACTCAAATTCATTTGTCTAGTTTTGCTTACATGTTGAGGTGAATTTAAATGATCAATCAATAATAAATTGTCTCTGAAGGAAACGTCACATATTGGACAGAAAAATCCAAATCTTTTATTTTTGCCAAAAGTGGTTGTTGAAGTTGAAGTTTGTGGATTTATTAAACTATATTGTTTGACTGCATTTATCAGCTCATTTAATAGTTTGTTTCTATGTTCTATATATTCCAGTGATGATGAATGATCATTAATTTGGTTAGTTGTTGTTGTTGTTGCTAAAGTAGGTTGAGTTGACTGATTCTTTCTATCTTTAGCCTCCTTCTCATATAAGTCCACATTCCATTTTCTTCTACCATACTGATCAGTAGATATTTTATCTGATTCGCCTGACATTTAATGTTGGTTCGTTATTAATTTCCAAAAAAAAAAAAACCAAATAATTCAATGTCTAATTTCTCTTTGGTAGAGGTGCGTGGAGAAAAGACCCAGTTTTTTCTTTCCCAAGTAAGCAATATCAAAAAATTATCAGTACTATCCCTAAATCAAACCATGCCAAAGAAAAATGTACAACGGGATATACTTTCCATGTTTGGAAATAATGTCTCTAAGGATAGCAAGATAAAGAAACCGAGTGTATCCCAAAGTGTTTCCACCATTACGTCGAAAGAACTCCTAGTACAGAAACTAAGCAATTCGAATTCCAATTCCACTTTTGAGAAAAATTGGACTATAGAAGGGACTCTTTTGATTCGAAATATCTCTTTCAATCATATTTCAGTAGAGGCAGAATCTTTGATTAAAGTTGCAGCATTTGATCTAGATGGAACTTTAATCAGTACAAAATCTGGTGGTACGTTTTCAAAAAGTCCCAGTGATTGGAAGTGGTGGAATGATAAAGTACTAGACAAGTTGAAAGATCTATATAGAGACAATTATCTAATTGTCATCTTTTCTAATCAAGGTGGTGTGGTAGCGACTCCTTCAAGTAAATCTTACTTGAATTTCACGACAAAATTGAATAGCATCGTTAAGGAATTAAAAGGTCGTGATATTTTGGATAGAATACTGATATATGCAGCCCCTAAGAAGCCTTCTACTAAGAATAGTAAAAGCACTACCAACACTATCGATGAACAGATGCATGCAAAAATGAGGAAACCAGAAACTGGTATGTGGGATACATTTCTAGTCGATCTCAAGAAGTACGGCATTACACTGGATATTAATTATAAAGAGAGTTTCTTTGTTGGAGATGCAGCAGGCCGAAGCAAGGATTTTCTGGATAGTGATGCATTATTTTCGAAAAACATAAAATTAAAATTTATAACTCCAGAGGAACTATTTACATGAAATATATACATATCAATACGTTAAATGTCTTCTAACATAATCTCTTCGAATTCCTTATCCATTGGATCGAATTTTTCTACCAATGTTTTCGATTTACCCACCGAGTTAAAATACCCATCAACATTCTTGATGGCACGTTGTTCTTCATCGGTTTTGTTTTTTGGCAACTCATTCAACATGTCATAATGCAAAATCAAACACTTTTGAATATCAGAAATGTCATTTTCAAATTTGATTGCTTCATTGGTAGTTTGAGGATAGTTTTTAATTATAAAATTGGTATCAAAGGTTCCTTCTCTGGTATTCAAAATTTTATAAATCTCCTGCTTTATAACTGCAGTGATCAATCCTGGAGGATATGGTCTACCTTGTTCATCTAAATCTTCAAGCAAGTAATGATACTTCATACCTTCATCCTTCTTTTGTTCCTCAATCAATTGTGCGGGATCAATGATCTTCACCGTTGCGTTTTCATCCTTGTGTTGTAACAAATTAGCCACTTTTTTCAATTCTTCTTCATCATGAACATATGGAATAACGTAAAATTTATATTTTGAATTCATGGCATGACTAATTAATTTATTTCTTCTCTTCAATCCTGTTTCCTCTTCATACAGTTGAAATTCACGTTCAGTGAAACTTTGTTGCGGTGGCTTTTTCTTATCAACACGATTAGCAACAAAGTAGATTGCCACCCATGAGGCAACAAGCATATAGAAAAGATACCTTATTACTGGTTCTTTTTTTCTTTCTCTATGAACAATAACATAATTTCTTTTGATAATTTGCATCGGGGTTTGATGATAAATTGGTGTTGTAGTCAACATTGGATATCTTGCTGTCAATACTCGTTTAGACAACAATTGTGGTTGCAATCTAGGTACTAATCTAGCAAACATGATTGTAGAAAGGGTTTATTATTGGGTGAAAACGTATAATATGTTTGTAATTAGAAACAAACAAACAAACAATTAACTTAGGTTTATGGTTTTCCCGTTCTCACTTTAATTTTTTTTCAGTTCTACTAATTGGTCGTGAGAGTTTTAATACTTTGAAGACTTTTGTTAGTCTAAGAAAAAAGCTATGTGTGAGAAAGAGAGAGTGAGAGAGAAGAAAGAAGAAGAACGAAAAAAAAATTTTATTTCAATCACCAAGAAGTTGACTAGGTTATAACCATAAACAAAGATATACCCATATATTCATAATGTCGTTAGTGCTGTTGTCCAAGTTTTGTGCTCATGTGAAGAATTGTTTGAATGTTACTTTGAGCAAAACCTCAGTTCCATACAATAGAAGTAACTTGCAAGTAGCCATGGCATTATATCAACAAGGTTTTATCAGTTCTATACAGAGAGGATCAACAGTGGGGCCAGATTTAAAGCCAACAGAAGTGACTCCAGATAATATAAATTCAAGAAGACTATGGATTGATTTGAAGTATAGAAATAATCAATCAGTGATAAGACAATTGGAATTGATCTCCAAACCAAGTAAAAAAATTGATTTAACAACTGAAGAAATTAAAGCGTTGGCATCGGGATTAAAAGTTAGAAACATTCCAGCTTTACAGCCAGCTGAATGTATTTTTATTAAACACGACAAAGATATATTAGAAGTTCAAGAAGCGGCTAAAAAGGGTATTTCAGGTCAAGCATTATTCAGAGTCAGATGAATGAACAAATTAATCAAGTATTATCAACTTGTAAATAGAATTGAAAGAATACATAATCCATATACATATTTGTATATATATTGTACAAAGATATTTCAAGGATTGCGTTTGGGGTTATAAGGCAACCTTTTGGGTGGCTCCACTTCCATTCCAATTGGTCATATCAACCTGCCAACCTTTCCAAACCATTAATTTCTCTCTGAAATCTTCAGTTGCGTTGGATTTACTAAAGCTTTGTTGTGAAGACGAGGCATAATCGTTTTTTGTAAAAACTGGTTTTGCAGGTTTAAATGTTTCTTTGTAGGTGGCTATAGGTGATCCACCGGGCACAGAAGATGTTGAAGAAGTCAAAGCTTTCAAGTTTTTATTTTCCAACTCCAATGACAGTATTTTATCATTTAAATCCATTTTGGAAAGTTTCAAATCGGTGTTTTCATCACGTAATTTTTTAATGGTTGACTTTTGTTGTTCAATTGTTTGTTTCAACTCTTCAATTTGTTTTTCAAGCTCCGATGTTAGAGACAGAGACAGAGACTCGGGAATTGCTTCTTCAGAGACTTTTGGTTGATCTTCTTTCTCAGTCTTGGTTTCTTCGGTGATTTCCTCTTTTGCTTCCTTGGTGTCTTCTTTTACATCACCATCTTTTTTATCTTCTGCTTTATTTTCTGACTTGTCTTCTGCTTTTTCTTCTGATTTGTCTTCTGATTTGTCTTCTGGCTTGTCTTCTGGCTTGTCTTCTGGCTTGTCTTCTGGCTTGTCTTCTGGCTTGTCTTCTGGTACTGGTGTTCCTTCAGCACTGTCTTCAATTTCAGTGGTTTCACTCTTTTTTGACTTTTTGGATTTCTTTTTCTTATTTTTCTTTTTCAATTCTTCAAATTTTTTACGTGCTGCTTCTAATCTTTCTTCCTTTGACAATTCTGTGTCTGAGACATTGGTGTCTTCAACTGTAAATTCTTTCTCGCTATCGGACATGACTGTTGATAGTATATATTGTTTTGTATTATGCTGTGTTGTGTTGTGTTCTATCTTGTTTTTCTTTTGCTTTATTTGTTGGAGACACTTTTTTTCGCACAACAACAACTATTGTAATTTGCAGAAAGGCTATGTATAGAAGAACACTTGATATTATGGTAACCACTACAAGTACGTATGTAGATATATACTTCCTCAGTGTTCATGGACTAGCCGAATACAGCCAAAGGAAATGTAGGCCACCTGGGTCGTATACCCATCCAGGTACACTGCATGTGGATATACATATTGCTCAACAATATGTTGTTCGACTCCCAGCATGCAGGAAACAGTTATCTTGAATGTCACAGGTACACCAGTTCCCATAGTATATTAAATTGTACTAAAGTGTATTTCTGTTTTTATAGGATGATACATAGGAATTTAGATAATTGAAAGTTTGACGAATCCTTTATCATTGCTATTCTATTAATCTCTATTATTAGATACAGATAATTAGCTTCGAATCTATATAGAGTTAGAGCACCACATATTATTAGTAGTTCGCACTAATTAAAAAAGCCTAGGAATACATCAATATCTTCTTTGATCGGCATTGTTCTCCTCTAATCCCCATTTTTGGCAATTCTCCTGAGTGACAAGGCTGTTCAAAATTGAATTAGATTATTATTACCGACAACCCGAGACAAAAGAAATAGTTTGTAAAAATGAAGTATTTGTGGTAATGGTAAACAAAGAAAAAAAGATGATAATAACAGAAGGTGCACTTTGAAAATTTCGAAAGGTTATGATGAATTCCTAGACCATTTCGTTTGTAAACTTTGATTTTATCCGAGATCGCTGGGAGATATTTTTTTTGGAAATGATCTCTGCAACAATAAACGACGAAGAGGAAAAGAACAATTAAAAACCTTATTTTGATTACAGATAAACGAATACTTTATATCAATATGAATCACATGGTTTTGATACTTTAAACTCTGTGTCTTTTGTTGAGCAATATCAGGTTTTATATAAATGAATGTATGAAGAAGGAAGGGTATTGAAGTCTTGTACTAGAATTTCAATTGGGTTGGTTATTTTTTTCATGAGTTTCAATGACTTAGCACGTGTTATATATTTCGTTATTCTATGAAAACAATAATAATGGCAAATTAATAGTAGAATTTTAAAGTGGCATATTTCTATAAAACCAATAACTAATTTGATAACTAGATTGAGTTATGTGGATTTATATTTTAAGTCGATTTTGGTGTGAATTTGCGATGAAATTGTAAATGGGTGGTGGTGTGGGGAGACAATTAACACCACAAAGAAACTAAATTTTGGACTTGAGATCTTTAAAGAATTGGAGTATGTAATTAGCATTGTTCCTCAAATTTTATAAAACTAAATCAAAAACCTAAAAAATGCATTTTGAGAAAAGATACACACAAAAAGTCAAGTACAATTTAATATCCGCCACAATATTCAAATCTAATCACCAACATGTGAACAATATTCGAGATTTGAGATTCAGAGTAATCTCATGTAAAAGTATTCAATCATCTGATACCCAACTTGATTCTTTGAACGCCTGTTGAAGAAACCAACTAGAAATATCAATCACATGGTGATTAGCACTGCAAGCCATAATAATATTTTGAAAGGAAAAAGAAAAAAAGAAAAAAAATGAAAGGATTAAAGTAAGAGTACATCGAACGTTTGGTAGTTAATTAAACCAATACTTTCACAGTTGAAAAAAAAACAACAGAACAACAGAACAAAACTCAACATACTAAAATTTAGTCTTTATCTAGATTATTCTCGGGAAAACATCCTTGGTATTAGGGGTATTAACATCTATAGTTTGATATTCTAAACTTTTAGTTTCTAAACCGACACTGGTGATAAGAAAAATATTACAAGTTCTCACACCACTTTCTATTATCTTGAACTTCTACTAGGTAATATTCAACAAATTGTATAGTAGTAGTAATAATAGTAGTAGCAGTATTTGGAATAATATATTTTGTTGAGATGAATCTAGTTGTTACAAATGGTTTGATACAAAATTAAATTGATTGCAAACTCCAAACCTATTATGAAATTAAGATTTAGTGTTGATTGATATAATATACTTTTGTGTCATGAAATAATCACATGCAAATAATCTTTCTGTTTTGTGTTTCTCGAATATCACTTCTGGGTGTTGCACATGACATCCATACCGCAATACTTAATTCTGAGACCACCAACTCGCCCACCTCAAATTTCTCTCGTAACACACCAACAAATTTTTTATTGAATCATATGAAAAATTTAATCATAGTAATCATTCATACTTATACACACACACACACTTACACACACACATATATATATATCTAGACGTATCATTTCATTATCAACATTTTGTAAATTCCTTTTTTTATTTTCTCTTTCTCTTGTTATCTTTCTTTGTTTTAAATTATTTGAATATTCCTTCAAAATTAGTGTGGTACCTATTTCCAAATTCAACACTGTTAAAAGGGTCAAACACTTTTTCTCATTTAAATCGTCAAATTACAACACTACACATTTAATATTCACGTGCATTTTAATATTTACCCGTTTTTTGATTTTTGGTTTTTTTTTTCTTTTTCCTAAAAACTTAAACAACAGAAAAACAAGAAAACGAAGTAAAATCTCCGAACCATTTAATATATAAAAAGGGGGAAACCAAATTTCATTTATATATCTATTATACCACATTACTTAAAAGTTTAGTTATTGGTTCTTATTTTTTTTCGTATATCCCATTATTATTATTATTACTAAGAAAGAATTATCTATAAAATATGACAGCACCTTCAATATCAAATCAACAGCTTCCACCACCTCCATATTCCAAAACAGATAACCTCCCCACTTCTAATTATCAACCGAGTTTAAATGGTTCAGTGCAGGGTCAAGATCAACAAGTACAAGCACAAGTACAAGGACAGGCACCGGAGTTGGTTTCTGCAGCAGAGACTTTAACCCTGTTGACAAGGAATGCCACACCTCCATCTGATGCTGATACAGTGGCCATGGATGATGCACAATCACCGGTAATATTACCCCCAATACACCCACAACACCAAAGACATCCAATTGTATCTACTGTTTCCATGGTTGCTAGACACCCAATTGTGATGAATGCAGTTAAATACTATGAGACTTCGAAAAGAAATTATCCATCCTTCAATTATGCTGCTGGTATAGTTGAATCTGCAGCCATACCCGTTGTCAATAATATTGAAGCCAAATTAAACACAAGACATCAAACAAGACAAGCCTCAGCTGTATCTTCAACTGATATCACCCCAACAAATTCAAATTTTGGTGATTACAAAATTCAACACGATGGAAAGAATCAGTTACAAAAGAAAAGAAGATTCAGTGCATCGAGTCAAACAAGCAATATTTCTTCATATTCTTCAATTGATACCAAGAAAAGATTACAATTTTGTATTAATATTTTGAAATTAGCTAATACTAATATCAGTTCTAAAGTTGAATTTCTTCAAGAGAAAATCAATGAAACTGAAATTGCCGTTAAAGAGGAACGAGAGAAATTAATTGCTCAAAAATCACATGACTCGAATTCAACTAATACTACTGAACAAGCAACACAAAAGACTAAAACAGAAATCGTTGGAACAGTTAAGAAAATCATACATTTAATATCCAATTTCCGTCCTTCATCTTTGGGTGATACTTCAGTGACTAATGGTTTGAGCCCTGTTTCATCTAATGGATCTCAATCTAATCAAGATTTTGAATTAAAGAATGCCATAAGAGATATTATTATGAGTTTACCACAATCATTACAACAACAACAACAACTGGGTTCACCATCAAATTCACAAGATGATGTGATATTCAAATTTGCAAAAGAATCACTTGTGATGATTAGTAAATTAACACAAATATTCACTGAAAAATTGGATCAAGTAGAACATTGGGTAAATGGAGATGAAGAACAAGAACAAAAATTACAACTGCAACTGCAACTGCCAGAAGGACTAGAAAAGCAACAAGAAGATGAAAGAGAAGAAGAAAACTTAGCAGCTGAAACTAAACGAATGAAACTAGATGGTAGTGTGTAGTAGTATATATGAGTGGTGGTTTCTTTTCGTTTATGAAAGTTGTTTGTATTTATGATGTGCGGCTGGCTTTTTGTTTTCCGTATAGCATAAATGGAAATCATTTTATGTAAGATTATTTAATTAACACGGTTGGATTTGAAATAAATGAGTTGGAAATAAAGTGTAAACTTATTCCAGAAAAAATGTCAATAATATATTGATCTATATTTGTAAGGTAGTATAGACAACCAACAACTCTATACAGGGCTCTCTTAATCCTTCCTTTAATGTCTGACTACTAAGTACCATCATACCATCAGGGTCAGGTATATATATATATATATACTCTACTGGACGCCCTTGTCGTCTATTCCTAAGTAGGTTTTACATACTCAACTAGAAAATACAAGCTATTAGCGTAGTTTTAAGTATTAACAATATTATAAGTAAAACTTGACCATTTGTAGTCCAACTTGAATAGTTTTTTTTCTTTTTATCTCTATACAATTATTTAAATCTTTAAAGTCCGGAAATATCTAACAAGTGAACTATACTTATTATACTTTAGCAAAGACAGATATAACATAAGTAGCAGTATATACCTAGCATGCCGTATTACAAAACGTGTATATAAAAAAAGGAACCTCACACTAAGAAAAAATTAATAAACTTCTATAGGTGAATGTAAATGTTCTGAGGTGTAAATGTGTGTGCGTGCGTGCGTGCGTGTAAAAAGAAATTGGAAAGCTAAATCAAATTAAGAGAGAGACAGACAGAGCAAAAAAAAAAGGAGCACCTCCTTTAGTAATTCTATTCGTTTATTATTAAGAAAACAATTTTTTTAAAAAAAAATATAAAACATTTAATACAGACCCTATTTATTATTGATAATGAATAGTGACAATAACCCTACACGGGAACCTGGGTTCAAAAGAAGGAAGATTGAACCGGAAATTAGGAACAACAATAGCCCACAACAAGCAACATCAAACCCTGGAAGTAACGATCAAGTTATAGAAATATTATCAGACGAAGAAACAGCGCCACCACTACAATCAACCAATACCGTCGTTCATTTGGATACAGAACTGGAGGACTCTAGTTTAAGTGATATAGACTATCGTGATGATGATAATAACGGTGACGCAAACAATGACGTGCAAATCGTAAGTGTAAACACTGCAAATCCAACTCCATTAAGTACTCCACTGTCGAATTTAAATCACAGTGGCGTTCCCACAAACACAAACACCAACAACAACAACAATAACAATAACAGAAATGGTGAGGACAGGGACGAGGACGACGATGATTTGCAAATATTAGGAGTTCGAAATATATATGATCCAAATAATGGACGTCTACTGACACCAGTGGGTGATATTCCATTTGTTAGAGAGGATGATGATTATACAATTGTTGAAGACGCTCCAAGAAGAAACCTAAATCCAGCAATCGCGAGGGCAATACGGAGAATATTGGATATGGAACGTCGATATCCATTACCATCTCAAGAACAAATTCGACAAATTCTTATGGAGAACCGACCATGGATGCAAGTTTCTCAATCGGAATTTCATGATAGAGGGGTGTCCTTTGATAATTCTGCAGGAGGAGGAGGAGGAGGAGAAGAAGGTGGTGGTGGTGGTGGTGAATCACGACCACGACCACAAAACTATCATGAGGCACTACAAGAAAGTGCCCGTCGTGCTCTAGCAGAACTAGCTGCAATGAGAGAAGCAGCAGAAAGAGCAGAGAGAGAAAATTCATCCAGACAAGGAGAAAATAGTTTTGGATTTGGAACTCCTAGACGATCATATGTGGAATTAACTGAAAATGAAACATCACAGCCTGTTGCAGTTCCCCTTCCTCGTCAACGATCTGTGCATTTTACTGAAGAGGCACTACGGAGAGGAAACGGTGGACCGACTTTTAGTGAGAGTCGGGATGGGAGTATAATTAGGAGAGAAAGACGTCAACCAGTTCGTTATACAGATTCCCCACAGTTTCTTCATAATCTTCCCTTTCTGGGTGCTGTTGTCCATCGAGTTCCTCATGAATTACGGTTCCTTGGAAATACATTCCATGATGTGGGATTTGCACTTGATAATTTGATGGATGATTCTGATACCCCTAGGGGATTTAATTCTGCTATAGAGCGTAGTATTATGCAACGAATTGAAGATGATACTAATCGAATGATTGATAGAAGAATTGCCCAAGAAACAAATTATAATAAAAAGACTAAAAATGAAATTGAAAAGAAAATTGCTAATCAAGATGAAAGACATACTAGTAATATTAAATCAAATGAGAATTTAGTATGTGAATTATGTAATATTGTATTAGGTGAAGGTGCACCCGATGATTTCAAAGGTGATATTAGATATAATGAGAAATTTTCCAAATATTGTGAGACTTATAATTGTCAAGCTCCTTGGTTTTGTGTTTATCCATTTACTGAAGTTGATATTGAATTGTCAAAACGAATATTTGTTGCTAAATGCGGTCATTTATTTTGTGGTAGATGTGTTAAAAATATTGGTAATCGACCTAAACTGCGTAAATCGAAAACCAGTAATGCTAACAGTAGTACTGCTGAGATATCAATATTGAATCCAAAATTTTATGCACCATCAACTTGTCCTGAATTACAATGTCAAAAGAAATTTCTGAGTAAAAGTTTTACTGAAGTTTATTTTTAGTTATTATATATATTTATAAGTCAATAGATAAAAAGACCAGTAATTTCCAGTTTCGTTATTATTTTTTTTTAGAAGTTATTAAAGAATTTGGATTATTACTTTTAAACATTTTATCAAGACCTGAGGATGTTTATTACGAGACTTGGATATTTCCGGCACGTGATTGTCGTGGTGGGTCGAGTGAGCGAGTGAGTGAGTGTACAACATTTTACACTGTGACAATAAACAATAAATCAGGGCGTAAAGACACGCACAAAAGATCTTAATTTCTTTTCATTTTTATATTTATATTTATATTGACAATAGAAAGATTCTTTGTTATTATAGAATAAGTTTAATCATTAACAATAGAACTATTAATAATAATTGATGAGTTTTCATCATCATCTGTCGTCGTCAACGTAGGTGTTTGTTTAATTTAATTTTACGCGTTGGAAAAATCAAAAATGTATAAATTGTGATTAATTTTAGAGTAATTTCGTTAACAAATTGATTGCAAAAAAAAATAGGGAGACACCAGATGTCAACTTAGATAATAAAATCCATGTAAGACATATATAATTGACATTCAAAGTGTTGAATAGAGTAGGTATTTGCCTCTTACTGTTCCTGTATAACTAACAAACTAAGGTCTAAGTGATATCTTGTACAAACCCCGACCTTGTAGATTTGTATTTCAATTGCATAACTTCTTTCAAACTCTTTACGTGTTTTGTGTGAGTTCAAGAAGCAAATTAAAGATTTCTTTTAATGATGAATCTTACAATTGACGATTTTACAGTTTTACAATGGCTTATTTACAACCTCCTAATGAAATAATCAGTATCTATTTATAGATAGTATAAAATTTTTTTTGGTACAATATATAGATATATCAATTATGGTTATGATAGCGGGGAAAACACAGTACAATTATAATAAGCCGATGTTGAACTCCTTCTCCTTTCTGTTTCTATTCTCGAATCTTAGATTTGACATGAATATACGTAAACAGTTTTATGAGTTGCCTAATTTTGAAAAAGAAAAAAATTATATCAAATTGAATCAAACAAGACAGAAAAAGGGGAAACTTCTAAAAGTATCAACTAATGGTCCTTATGATAAATGATAAGATAAAAGATAAAACGTAATGTTCTATATTGGAAATATTACATATATACCTCAACTACTACAAAATCTTTTTACCTAAATTGTTGAAAGTAATTCAAATAGTTCTAATCTCCCTTCTCCCCCTTCCTGTTTTATAGGAAAAAAAAAATCAACTATTATACAATTGTGGAGATTTCTAGAAAATTGCTAACCAAGTGATTGAAATTCCTAATAAGTTTTATCCTATAGGTGGTAATAAAATAACTAAAAAGGTTTGTGATTTCTAACCAAATCCAATTTTACTTGAGTAGGTAAATTTCCCTATTAGGAAAATATACAAAAATGTGACACTTCACACGACTTTCATTTATGCGTGCAACCCTTTTTTTGTTTCTTTGTCGCATCACACACAATTTTCCCACCCAAAGATTTATCTTCTTCTATTTCAATAACAATTCACAAACATTGAATACGATGGAAAGTAAGTTATTGTTAGAGCATTAACTAATATCACTTGTAAAGCTACTTTCAATTAACCAACCATGGATGATGAGCTATTTGAATTATAGTAGAAATCATTTAGGAAAGAAAAATCTAAATTCAAATCAGGTAAAAAGCTACTTAAAATTACATTTCCTAATTAGGAAATGAGATTTGCTGTTGGCCCTTTCACAGTTAGATTTTTTTTTTTTTTTTCACAACCACAACCACAACCACAACCACCCACTGCAAATTCATAGTGAAATGCTTTAACACTAAATTAGGTTCTACGTGATTGTTCAAATCTTCCTAGAATAGAAACATTACTGCAAATAGAAAACTTTGACGGTCGAATTTTTAAACTTCTCTTCTCTTTTGTAATTTTCAACAAATTCTTCTTTTTGGCGTACAACAATAGTAAAATTATCACAATAAGCTTTCAATTATTTCCTTAATAACTGTTGATAATAACAAATATATAAATGATTCCTAATTTCCTAAAAAAAATTTGTTTTCCTTTATTTTACTTTCACTTATTTTTCAATTTATATACTTTCAATTCGTTTTCGTCAAAAATTAATTTCCTTTGTGATTAATTCACTTTCCTAAAAAAAATAAACACACTACATTTATACCCCCCTCCCATTAGTGAACTTGTTTAATATCTCACAAGATAAACAAGATACGATTAATTATACTAGATATAAAGCTGGATTACCCACTACTTTCCTATAAACATACAAGCAATCTTATAAATAAAACAATTTTTGTTTTGTTTTTTTCTTTTTAAAAAAAAGTACCTATTTATATTACATAAAACAATATGTCGGGATTAACATTAAATCAAATTGAATTAAATCAAATAAAATCTTCTTGGAATAAAATAAATAAAGTGGATTTTTATCCTGATTTATATGTTAATTTATTTGAATTAGATCCACAATTGCGTTCAATTTTTAATAATAATGATTCAGTAATTAGTTATCATTGTGATATATTTGGTGATTTATTCAATTTTGTCATTGATAATATTGATGATGCTTCATTGATTGATGAATTTTTATATCAATTTGTTAATGAAAATCAAAGATTTTCTTCAATGGCTGGTAAATATTTAGAACCAATGGGTAATGCTTTGATTCAAACTTTTAGAGATGAATTATCTGGTCAATTTACAAGTGTATTGGAATTGGTTTGGATTAAAGTTTTTGTATTTGTTGCTAATTCATTATTACAATATGAAGAAGATATTGTATCGGAATCTAGTTCATTGAGTGAAGATGCTATTCCACCATTGAATATTCAAAGAGAAAGAATGCCTTCTATTGATACATTACCTACTCCTTCTCCTCCATTACAAAAAGAAGAACAACCAAAGGTAGAAGAAGAAAAGTTTGATACTATTACTGCTACTACTACCACCCCAGTTGTTGCTGCTTCACCAGTTATTGGATTTGATAATTCTAAACCAAAACAAATTTTGGATAAATTTAATTCAATTGAAATTGATTTAAATTCAAATAATAAATATAAAGGTTTTAGAAGATCAGTCGATGTTGCTAAAGCACCAATTCATGTTCCAATTCCACAATCACCTTCATTCCAAAAGACTCATTCTAATATGTCTTCAAGTTTGAAAAGCATTTTGGCTTCAACTGATGATGATAATAATAATAACAACAACAATAACAATACCAATAACTTTGATTCTGGTTTTCAAACACCAAGAAGATTATCATTTGATCCAAGAAGAAAAAATTCTTCTAATCCAACCACACCAAAACTATCAAGTTCAAGTTCATGTTCAACTTTTTCTAAAACTGAAACTACCATCACACCATTTGAATCACCAAGATTATCTGCTGTTGCTAATGGAAAATTTGCTTCACAACAACAACAAAAAGATCAAGGTTTAGAAGATGTTGAAACTGATAATGAAGAATTTTCTACTCCTAGAGCAAGTAGAAGAGGATCATTTTCTGAAAGTTATCCGGTTGGTTCATTATTACACAAGCTTAAGAAATTCCAAGATCCAGAAGAACAACAAGAACATCAAGAAGAAACAACTGAAGATGCTATATCTAATAAATCAGAAGATTCTATTGATGCTGCCCCATTTGATCCAAGAATGAGAAGAAGAAGAAATGAAGAATTAAATCATAAATTGATTCCATCTCCTGAATCTAGTGAAGTTGATGAACAAGAGGAAGAAGAAATGCTTATGAATAAATTATCTCCAGCTACTGAAACCACCCATAAGGACTCGAAACAATCTGTCCCGGAAAGATCATTATCTAGAGGTGGATTAACTGGTGGTACTTTTGATTATCAATCATTTGGATTGAAAGGATTAGCACCAATTGTTGAAGATGATGATGCTTCATCTAAATATGAATCTGATGGTGAATCCTCTAATAATAGTCCCGTGAAAGCTGTTAAGAATAAATTGACAACTACTAAATCAAGTGGTCAAGATTCAACTGAAGATGGTGAAACTAATTCAAGAACTTCATCATTATCATTGAATAATTCCGATTATAAATCATCTATATCATCTGGTACTGCTGATGCTGATCATTATGCTATCAAAGGTGCTGGTGTTCGTTCTCATTCAAGAAATTTGTCAACTGCTAGTAGTGGAAATGATTTTGATTTTACTGCACCAGTTTCAAAATCAAGATTCAGAAATGCCCCACAGCAACAAAGTTCATTGTATTCTCTTGGTAGAGGTCCATCAGCTTCAACTTCTTCAATTAATTCCACTAGTCGAGCATCATTGGGTTTTATGAGATCATCATTTGTGTTGAAAAAGGAAATGCAAACTCAAGGTTATAATGAACCAGAAAATGTTTGTATGTCTATGCCAGTTACACCAAGAATGAGTAATAAACCTTCAATGAATTCATTATCAGCACCACCAGCTATTTATATGAATAAAGCTGCTTCAGTTTCTAGTTTTGGTTGTCTTCCTACCACAAACACAACTAAATCTTCTGGTGTATCTTCTTCTAAATGTTCACCAAAGCTTAATGGTACTAATGGATCAACTCCATATGATTCAGCATATGATTTATTAAATACATTTGATGTACCACCACCATTACCAATTAAAGATGGTATTCAAAACAAACTGTCTAGAAATTCTAGTATTAGTTCAAAAGGATCTTCTAGAAAGAAGGGTGGATTAAGAAGCAGATTATCATCGATCTTTAGTTCTAAATCATCATCATCATCAGTATCATCAAAATTAGCTGACTCAACTCCAGCAACATCAGTTCATTCATCAAGAAAACCATCAATTGGTTCATCATCAAACACTTTAGTCAATTCAAAAACAGAATCTCAAGGTAGTAATTATGCTACTACTACTACTACTACTTCTGATGCTCATTCACATTCTACTCGTCAATCAGTACCATTATTCAGTGCACAACCATCAACACCATCGATTCATCATATTCCACCAATCATCAAGAAAGTTGAATCAAGTGGTGTTGCTTCATCAGCAGCAACAAGTACAACAAGAAAACCAGCTTCGGTTTATGGCCATAGATATGGTTCAGTTAATGATTTAACTTCGGTTTATTCTACCGATACTACAACTTCGGGATTTTCAATGTTTAAAAGAAGAGATAAAAATGATGTCAAGTTTGTTCCTCCATTGACTAGAAATACTAGAAAAGGTAATAAATATAATGTCAAGAAAGTTCCTTATGATATTTGGGCCTGATAGAGCTAAAAAAGATGAAGAAGATGAAGAAGAAGAATAGGTGTTGTAAGAATAAGAATTTATAAGAATTGTGTTTTATGGGCAAAATTTTTTTTTCCTTTTTTTGATGATGTTTTCCAATTTGGTGTTTCACTGGTGTTTTACTACTGGTTGTTTGTTTCTTTTTACTAATTCATTTCTTCACGTTAATTATATGGTATTTCAATCAAGGTGAAATCGTTTTTTTGGCACAAAAAATCTACAGATGATATCAATAAATAAGGGTTATTCTTGACTTGACTTGATTCATTTTGTTGGGGAATATGGGAACTTTCTTTCTTGGTTATCTCTTCTATCTTTACTTACTTACTTACTTACTTACTTTATATGATTGTTATTTGGAGAGAAATATAAATCTATTAAATATTAATTTTATTTTTATTTTATTTTTCTACCAAGACATCAATTCTTCTATATGAAGTTCCCTTTCCTTCTTCCTATAATTGGTTTATCTGAAGTTCAATATGTGTTATTTCATTCCTAATTTCTTTCTTCCCTTGTTGCTTAACACTCCTGATATGATATGATATGATATGATGTGATGTGATGTGATTTATTTATTTATTTGTTTGCTTATTGATGATGGTTTGTATTTATAATATGGATTTTTGTTCTTCTGTTGTTGGTTTCCTTGTAATATTGTTGTTTGGTATTATTATTATTATTATTATGATATATTAATATGATTGAGATGTTGTTGTTGTTAGCATCACTTATCCTTGTTTTTTTGATTTCGTTTACGTTACGTTACGTTATTTTGTTGTATTGACAAAATTTTTTCGGTTTTTACATTATATTTATTACCATTAATATTCATATTTTATATTTATATTATACTTATTCTTCGTTACAATTTTTCAATTTTCATTTTCGTTTGTTTATAGTTTCAAATATCGGTTAATTAATATATATAATCTACTAGTAGTATAAAAAAAGTTTCATAATCATCAATGGTGGTTGATTTTGTATGTTGTTGTGCTACCATATTATTAATTATTTGGTTGGGTAGAGATAGAATTAAAAGAATTGGTCAAATTGAACAAAGAGGATTATTACGTTATGAGAAGTCTATTTTTAGTAGGAACTAGAATAGTGATACTACTATTGGTTGTAGCCAATTAAAATCGATTACTGTTCTATCCTTGTCTCATCGTATCTGTATTAGTTACGCCAAGAACCTGTCAAAAATTGATAGGTTATATACTTTTCCTTGTCCATTTGATGGATGGTCTAGAACAAATTACAAATTACAAAATAATACTCTCAAATAATCCGTCAATATTGGCATTGAATCTTTGCCCCCCCGCATAATTACTAAACCCTCCGTTTAAACTACTCACTCTCATTTTGAAAATGGAAAATGAAAGCGACTCCAACACATTTACTAATTGCCACAAAATAAATAAATAAAAAAAGAAAACAAGACAATTAAATTGGTAAATTTAATGGGAGGAGGCTTTCTTTTTTTTTTTTTTTTATTTTCATTTTCTTCTTTACGTTCGTTGGAGCCGTTTGTATTGTTGAGCAACTAAATAAAGAAGATTACGGAAAAATTTGAAGAACTCAAAGAAGTCGAAACGAAACGAGTCAATAAAAAAAGAATTCAACATTTAAATAAGATATCCAAGTAACCAAACCAAATCAAATCATATGATTTTAATGCATAAACTACGAAAGCAACCATCTGAAAACATTATTACCAGGTAACAAATAATAAGCAATTGAGCAGAAATAACAAGTTTACGGCAGAAGCTGATAGATATACGTATATAGGAGAATGTTAGAGTATATTTTTAGTTAAGATTATTGTAGGCTTTACTTTGCTTTTTCCTTTTTTTTTTTGGAAAACAGAAGAAATAGAGTGGATCTGTATTTGAACATGTGTAATAGACTAAATTCTTAACATTCTATTCCCCAGTATAGAAATTATAATTCCATAGATTGTTTTTAAAAAAAATGGCTTAGTTCTATGCTTAACAAGAATTTTATCTTTAAACTAATACTAAGACTAATACAATACTATTCTAGAAATAGAAATGAAAATTTCTCATTTGTGTAAATTTTACCCAAGAGTAATTGTGTGTGTGTGTATGTAAAGGGTTCGCAACCATTTTAATATTTTCTTGTTTTATAATTATCAACAGTTAAATAATAGCAAAATATACAAAACAACAACAATAATAATAATTGTTTCATTTTACCGTTGATGATCTATTTTTGGAAGTCGTTGAGCAAAGCATTGTTTATTGATGTCATATACAAAAAAAGGAAATTTTTCCGAATACAATTATCTCGGTAGTTGGTTGGTAATGACAGAATATAATCAGGTGGATCAAAATGAAATAAATTTACTATAAGTTTAAAAGTTTTACTAAAAAAGGGCTGAATAAAATTAGCCTCTTTTAAACATGTGCAATAATTTTATTTATTTAGAGTTAAAATTAAATTAATACTTAGCCAACTAACAGTTGTAATAGTAGTTATCGTTATCGTTAATGACATCCCGCTTGTTAAGCAAAAACCAAGAAAATTTACAAACCTTTTTGGTCTTTCGTCCTGTCATCATTGAACTTTCCTCACGCTTAGTAAGTGTTGAAACCATTTTTAATCGAATCAGCAATCTCCACATTTAAGTAGAGCCAATAGCCAAGAATTACCTTTACTTTAGGCTTGGCTAAATTAATTCCTTGTTTATACTCGCTGGTTTTTCCTTATTGGTTGTATTACTACAACTACAAATTGTTCCAAGAAATAAAAAATTACGTTTAACAATCACATTACGGAAAAATGTCAAATACGGTAAATAAAATAACTCGTAGGTGGTGGCGGACAATCTCAAAATTCCAAAGATTGACTTTAAAAATTTAACTGATTCAAACAAACAATCTTAAAACAAGAGCCAAAAGAAGTTAGAGACATACTGCGAAATAATAATAATGATAATAATAATATTAAAACAATTTGCAGATTTACTATTGTGGAGGAGCAAATATATATACACGCTCATGCGTACACGGAGCAAGTTTTTCTTCAAAATGCTCATACATTATAATCAATTTACATTTACATTTACATTTACGTTTACGGTTACGTATTAAGCGAATTATACGTTCAAAGATGATCATCATTAACAGTTTTTCCGGCTATTTCTTTGTTGTTTTTTATAGTATACCACCACCACCACCACAACCTAATGGTTTGTAATTTGTATTCAGCGTTAAAGTGAAACAATAGAACATATGACGTGTGTGTGTGTGTGTGTATGTTTTCAATTTCGGATAAATTCTTGGTATTGAAAATGAGCTCTGATTCGATTCGATTCGATTCGATTCGACAAGTAAAATGAGAATATAATATATGTATTGTAGCTGTTAGTATTTTCTACCGTAACCTTTATTCTCTAGTCTTCACAAGCTGAAGTTTTGGTATACTTATTACCAGTAGTAAAAAAAAGCTGGGGAAATAAAAAAAAAGGCCTAGTACCACAAAAATAAAACAGTAAAACTAGACGAAGTGGGTGGGAGGTGGAGGTGGAGGTGGAGGTGGAGATGCTGGTGGTAAATACAACCAAACAAGGATCGATATAATATATTGAACAACTGAAAAACTGACCAATGGTTGTTTTTACGTACAAAGAATTGTCTTAAACAATATTATCTTGGGTTAATTGTTCAATGAGCTTTGTGGTTTTGTGATTTTAGTATTGTTCGTTAATTGTTGCGTGTTTTTCATTCTTTAAAATTTGAAAGGAGAATTTCAATGGGTCCCTGGATTCATGCCACCCCTGTGACAGGGATATGCATTCATTTACCACTTATGAGCAAATATTACTTGCTGATCTTGTTAGGAATACCTACCTACCAATAATTTACAGGAAAGTTGTAATATCGGTTGATAGTAAAAAGTCATGTCAATTCCAAAAAAAAAGAAAGGCAAATTGAATCTGCAATAGTCATCATTGCCAATCGGGTTGGGTTTTTAGTTTTTACTCAATTTACATGAAATTCAGATTAGAAACAAAACAGAATTGAATTGAATCGAATTGAATTAAATTAAATTTATCTTAAAACAGAAAAATAAAAAAATCTAAACTTTCAACACACCATGCACACCATGAACACAATAACCAAACCAAACCAATGGATGGACTAACCAACATTATAAGTACAACTACCACAAAACAACATTGAATTCTGGTTTGAAATCCAAGCATTTTGTTGTGAGTATTGTGTTTTAATTACTATTTTTATTTTATCAGAGACTTTATCATCATCTTTGTGGAATCTCCTTTTCTTTTTTTCCCTTAATCATCCAAATAGTTTTTTTTAAATGAAGAATCGCTGATCCCTTTTGACTATGATGTTTAAGAACAGTTTTCTTCCAAGGTAAGTTTTTAAATTAAATTCTTCTTCTCGAAACTTTGACTAGTGTTTATCTTTTGCTTTTTTATTTTTTTAATTTCTTGGTGGGGGAGTACCTTGGGTTAATTTACTATAAATTGTCTTATATCTTCCCTTTGGGTTTTTTGGGTTTCAATTTATCAATTTTTCCGTTTTTTTTTTTTCTTTAAAAGTTAATAACTACTATTCTAACAACAATTCCAATATGCTGTCATTTGTTGAGGTCAAACCAGATTTCGTGTTTTCTCAATATGAAATATCAATAATTAAATCAATATGGAGGTCGCTTGATTTAAATAACCCTCTTAATCTTAAGGATTTTTATTATACAGTCTCAGCTGCTATTAATAGTACTGGTACAGTTACCACCAATGGTGTTGTTAGTCCTAAAAGAGATAAATTTACATCGCTAATCATAACTCAACAAGACATTGCTAACACCATTAGTGATTATCAAGTAGAAGAATTTATTGAAGTTGCGACATCATTAATACATCATTTAGAATTTGGTAAAGAATTTCCTGAAAATGAACTTGTACAACTTCTGAAACGAAATCAAAGAATTTATAAAATATATTATAAACAATATTTGACACTTGGTAATAGTCTTATGGAAGCTATAGAAGATTTTACAAATTTATTAGTGGGGAAAAGTAAACGGATATTTTCTCGATTTCTTAGTATTTTACTTAGTGCCATATTATATTATAGCAATGATATATCATTTGTTGATACTACCACCACCAACAGCAACAACACCCTTAACATCAACCTTACTGCTACCCCTACAACTACCCATAGTAATGCATCGATATATTCAGAACTTTCATATTCTATGCTTTCATTAAATACTGACAACACATCAACATCAGCAGCTACAACGGCTGAAGCAATTATTTTAGAAGAGATTATTAAACCACCTCAATTAATTGAAATTCAACCATCGTTACCATTAGATATTGATGAACAATCCCAACCAGTACAGAGTACTCCAGAAGACGTGGAATATGCTGAAGATGCAACCATTACTAATTCCATATACACTAATAATACTGTTGACAATGGTGATGCAAATAGTGGTTTTTTCGATAGTTCATATGATTATCTTAATTCATTTGCATTTTCTCCTGATAATGATGATGATGATGATGATGAATACGATAATGGCCAAAGCTTGCATGAGAGAGAGATTGTTGGTAAGAAACAACAAAAGAATAAATTCAAAGTTGTTTATAAAGAAGAAGAAGATGATGACGATTTTGATGATACGAAAAGTATTGTTTCAACAATGTCCAATTTATCATCGTTTAAAAAATGGGGTATTATACGTCGTAAGAAAAGTCATAAAGATAAATTCAGAAGTTCCAAAAAATTCATTCATAAAAATATATTGAGAAGTGAAAAGTGAAGGGCCAGTCTACTAGATAACTAATAATCAAATATCAAATTCCCTGTTGAAATATACTAAGGAACGGAGTATTGTCCTATAGTTGCCAGAATACAATAATCCTATATATACTCCTAAAAGAAAGAAAGGGTATTATTATAATAAACCATTATTCAATAATTGGTCAGTTCATCAGTTCATTTTTTTTAAAAAAAATTGTTTTCAATATCGTCAATTTTGTTCAATCCAATTCATTATTCTTATAATATGGACATTTTTTTTTTTTGCATCAACAACAGAGGGGGGGGGGTTGTAATGATACCATAGTACATTACGAACTACTTATGAATCAACAAAAAAAACCCTCATTACTCAATCATTTATTTTTTTTTATTTTTGGCTATCAAAATCACATTTATATAGTTATCAAATTAAATACATATATGGCATTATCATTTCAATCTACTAGTGGGATTGTAATTGTAGTGACTCTGTCAAAAAGCATTATAACTTAACTAATTATTAAAAACTTTACCCCTTGACAGTTATTGCTGATCTTCATCATCATCATGTTTCGTCTTCTCGTCAATTGGAATATAATGGAAAACCTTTCTTGCATGGTGTTTCTTTTTTTTTCAATATTTTTGCCGATTGGATTAATAATTGTAAGACAAACATTCTAACATGATACCATGCAACAACAACAACAACAACAACAACAACAAAATTGTATTTTATTGTAATAAGATAAAAATTTTAACAAAAGAGGATTGATTTAAAGTACAAACTTGACATATGCATATATATAACTGTCTATAAACTTGATATATTCCAAAAACTATTTTGTTTGGAATTGAAAATAGATTGGAAAACCTTAAGAAGTTTTCGTTAGTTGCCAAAATATATTTATGATTGCAAAAAAAAAAAACAAAGGAAGAGAAAACAGTGAATACACAAAATAGAATGCAACACAACAAAAAGGAACAGAAAGAAACGGAACAATGTCTTTTCGGATAAACAATTCCCTCTTTATTATATAGCTATGAATGAATAACATCTAATGACTTGGATAATGAGTATTAGGTTCCGTTTAATTGGGTTAACTTCCCCAAACCAGCTTATTATTTTGTCCAATTTTAACTTTTCTGTTAGGACCACCAAAAAACTCCAAAATTAATATCCTGACTATATATTTGGCTTTACTTAATATGTACGAATAACAGAAAGCATTCTTCTGGGACTTGCTAAATTGATTGAAAGATTAAAGAGGTGGAATTACTGTGCGTACGTGTATACTCAACACAACAACAACAACAACACCACAATCAATCAATCAATCAATCAATCAATCAATCAATCAATCAATCAATCAATCAATCAATCAGTGTGCTTAATTGATCGACAAAAATACACGACCAACAAAAAAAATATAGAAAAGTTAAAAGACACCAACCAACAACAACAAGAAAAATTCAATTTCAACTTGGGCCACTCTATTTAACATACACTTTTGTTCATTTAAAACAACTAATCACATATATATATATACTATTCAATAATGTTTAGAGATAGAACTAATTTATTTTTATCATATCGTCGAACAATTCCTCGTGATTCATTCCCCACTAGGCGAACCCGATTCAGTGATTTAAATAATGAAGAAGAAAATGAAGGACTAATACTATCGTCAACAACAGGAAATCAATCTAATAGGAAAAGTAAGAATAAATCAAATCTAAAACAAGGAGTTAATGACCTTGACAACGACGATTATGAAGATAATATTGAATTAAAACCAATGATTCCTAATATATTTGATATTGCCAAAGAATTGGATTCATATTTAAATATAATTAATAAAGATATTGAAGAATTAAATTCCATGTATAAAAAATTAATAATTATAAATAAATTAAATAAATTAAAATTAGAAAAACAAATTGAAGAAATAAATTATCAAATATTAATTAAATTTGAAAAATGTTATGTATTAATTAAAAAATTTGAATATTTACTGAATAATCATCAACGATTAAAATTGAATTATAATCAACAAGATTTAGAAATTTTAATTAATTTTAAAAAAAATTATGCTGTGAAAATTCAAGATAAATCATTGATTTTCCGGAATTTACAAAATAATTATATGAAATTTTTGAAAAATGATGAAGAAGAAAAAGAAGAAGAAGAAGAAGATATATTGAATATGAATGATGAACAAGCTACATTATTGAATGAAGGAAATGATTCAAAATCGACAACACCAAGAACAACAACAACAACAACAACAACAAATTTTACCAATCAACAACAGCAACAACAACAACAACAAGTACAAGTCCAACTCCAACTCCAACATCAACAAGGTAATAATAATATTCAATATTTACAACAACGAGAAAGAGAAATTTCAAAATTAGCTCATGGAATAATTGAAATTCTGACAATTTTTAAAGAAATGGAATCAATGGTGATAGAACAAGGTACAATATTAGATCGAATTGATTATAATCTAGTCAATACCGTACAAGATTTAAAACAAGCTGATAAAGAATTAATTAAAGCTCATCATTATCAAAAAAGATCAACAAAATGTAAAATTATATTTTTTTTAAGTCTTTGTGTGTTTGCTTTATTAATGATATTTATATTACGTCCAACAAAAACAACATCCCCTTCAAATGATTCCAATTCCAATTCTAATAGTGGTAACCCTGGTAATCCTGGAAATAACAACGATCAAGAACCAACAAGACCAAATATTGATAAACCTGCTAATGAAGTCAATCCTCCTCCAGTTAACAAGGCATAAGATGGTCAATACGGTCAATACGGTTAATACGGTTAATACGGTCAATATGGTTAAATACGGTTAATATTCATTTAATAATATTGTTATTACTGGAGTGGAGATCTACTAATCAAATAAACATATAATATTTGCTATAATTACATGAATAATATTCCAATATAAATTATAATTAACATACAAATATATATTCATATATGGTTCAATGTTTAATTCTATTTTTTTTTTTTTTTTTAGAAAATCAGACGACACACTTTTTTACTATTCAGAAATTCAGGTTGTATAGTAACTGAATTAATACCATAAATATGTAAAACTTCTCTAACTTGACCAACAGCTGCTAAAAATAATTTCCTATCAATTTGTGAAGGAGCTTCTTCTAATTCTAATTCTTGGTCTTGGTCTTGTTCTTCATCAATCAGTGAATCCCCATTGGAACCATTTTTAGTATTATTATTATTATTATTATTATTATCACCACCACCACCACCATTAGAAGGTAACGGCAATGGCAAATTAACTTCACAATTTGGATTTAATTCAATATGTAAACTAGCAATCAATATATCTTCATTTAAATTCCATACATGAAAATCATGAATATTTTTAATCAAAGGTAATTGTTTAATTTGATTAACAATTAAATTTGAATCAATATAAGGGGGTGCACTTTGTAATAAAATTCTCAGGGCTTTACGTACTAAAGGTAATGCTGAATTAAGAATTATTAATGTAATAAATAATGATGTAATTGGATCAGCTAAAAATCTCCATGAATAATCAGTTTTCCAAATCACTAATGCTGTGATTATAACACCAATATTACCCAAGGCATCTCCTAATACATGTAAAAATACTCCTTCCATATTCATAGATTTTTGTTTAATCTTTTGTAATGCTGATTGAGGAGTATTGTTGTTAGTTCCACTATGTTCCAGTGTATTATTATTATTATTATTATTATTAACCACGGTATTAGCATCAGAAGAATTGGCTGATGTGCCATTTAATGGTGATTGACCAGAAAATGAAGGTTGATAATTGGAATATCTTTCAACAACATTATCTGGTAAATAATCAAATACTTCAGATGGTGTAGATTTCATAGTCGTATGAGTAATATTATATAATAATGGTGTATGTTCATTTTCTTCGGTGCCAATATGTTCTTCTTCATCACCTTGTGAGAAAGTAGTAGCTTCACCATGAGAATGTGAATGTGAATGTGATTTAGAATCTCCAGAATGGTCGCTTCCACCACCACCACCACCACTACCATGAGAATGAGAATGACCATGTTCATGGAATAAAACTAATCCTACTCCATTACTTACTAATCCAGCAATCCCAACAATTAAAATCAATTTAGGATTAGAAATTTCTTGTGGTTCAAAAAATCTTTGTATAGAATCCATAATAATTGTAAAACATAATGCCAATAAAAATACTGCATTAATTAATGCCCCTAAAATTTCGGCTCTTTGCCAACCATAAGTATATTTCCCATCGGCAGGTTTAGTATTTTTAACTCTAACGGCCCATAAGGCAATGATTAATGAGATAATATCATTTAACATATGAAATGAATCAGCAATTAATGCTAATGAATGGACAGTATACCCAATAATAGCTTCAAGCAAGAAAAATACCGTATCAAGAATTAATAACGCAACTATTCTAATTTCTTTACTATTCATGTTGTCTGTTGGAAAATAAAATAAAATAAAATAGAATAAGAAAAAACAAAAAAACCAAAAAAAAAAATTAGAATTCTAAATTAATTGATCGTGATAATAATAAGAATACTCTCCTTGAATTAGATAATGAAAGTTATTCTTTGTTATTTGCTATTTGTTGTTGATATTAATAATATCTATTGTTATTGTGTGACTGTGATTGTGGTTGTATAAAAATTATTTGATATCTCTTTTTGTCAACAAAATCTTTAAAAGAAAAAGAAAAAGAAAAAAAAGGGGACACACTCCCGGCTGGCCGATTCACACAACAATCAGAAAAAAAAAAAAACAAAGTGCGTGTGAATTTGGCAAAAATAAATTTATATCCAAGTTTAACTAATTCTTATGGGTTTGCCTTTTGCTCTCTTTTTTTTTTGATATTTGTAAATCCCCAATATGATATGATACAAATGATTGATAAAGAAAAGCAAGTGTTAAATTTTGTTGATAGTTTAATGTAACTATTATTGTTAAATGTAGTCTTATAGTGATAAAAGGATTTTCTTTTTTGTTGAGAATGGTGAGTGAGTGAGTGAGTGAGTGATTAATATCTTTTTAATTTAGTAATTGCAACAGTCGTATTTTGACGTCAAATCTATCTATACTTGAAATTTATCCTCTGTTAATTAGGGGGGAGGCGGGCGGAGGCGGGGCGGAGGGGAATGGAGCGTAATATATGTCGATCCCAAACAAAAAAATTGCCTAATCTATTCAATAAACACTGATCTATAAATAAAGATCGAAATATCCAGTTAATTTGATTATACTTAACAAGGAGGAAAAGAGTAAAAGTAAAAGAATTTAAAAAAAAAAAAGAAAAAAAATTTTTTTGTAATTAATTTTTTCAGCCTTGAAATTTAAAAAGAGAGATTGAATCAATATTTATATAATCGCAACTCTTAGCTACTTCTTCCCTTCTTCTTCTACTTCTACTTCTACTTCTGTTCTATTGTTCGGAAACTTTTCATTTTGACTTAGTTGTTTTGTTTTTTCTTTTTGTTGTTTCATTTTATTTTTTGAGATGGGTTTGATGTTTCATTGGTTATGAGAGTTAATTTGTCGTCGTTGATGTCGTCGTCGTCGTACTTGATAATTTGTTAAACTCTAGTAATATTACAGAAATCATTTGAGTTAAAGTTAAGTTTAACCGAATTTTTGAAAACTTGGCTTAAATCTTCAAGTAAAAATTATAAAAATACAATTGACCTTTCGGGATTGTGTTTTTGAAATTTAGTAGTAGGCGACTACTACTATACAATAATATGAAAATGTAACATTTGGAATTCTAATTATCTGCCAAGAGAAAGTAAGAATAACCGTATTGATTAGGTTGACATTGATCCGTGTATAAGCATAGATCGTCTCAATTATTATAATCTGTCAATTGGAATTAATTGTCACCTATAAAACAATACAAAGCATTCAACCAAAACCATTACGTATTTTGTAATTGGGAATTCTCTTCGTTTTTTAGTTTATTTTCTAGTGTTTTCTTATGTTGAAGAGTTATATCTAAAAGGAATTAGATTTCTCCCAAAACCTAATTAATTTTTGAGTATATTCTGTCTACAAATAGATTCACTTTGAAAGACCATCTCTTTGGTTGAATAAAATAATTATTCACCTTTCATTAAAATGTTATTGCTAAAGGGAATTTGTCGTAATTGGAATTATCATTGAATTTTCTAAGTTGCAATAAATGCTACCAGGTACAGTGGTGAGAAATATTTTTTGGTGTAAGAAATAAGTCCAAAAAGTGTTGAAAGTGGGAGGAGAAGGAGGGGGGGGGTATTTAAGTAGACAACATAACCTCTTTTTTTTGGGGATTAGTTATAATAAATCCTAGTGTGAAGGTTATGTATGATTAAATTAACTACTTTTGACATACGTTGAAGACTGACAAGATACAGTCAAGCCAAACAGAAATATTACCAATTTATTCTATTTCGCCAGTATAAAGATACGCTAATGCTTATAATCTTGTAGTTGTTAGCTAAATGTTCTCTAATTGGTATACAACTTACAAAATTTAATAAATCTTATACTTAAATAAGAATAACACTTAGAAACTGAAGGATAAGTTACGTCTTTCCAAATAAGTATATAAGTGTGTATATATATATATATATATACAAATCCGAAATATGGAATTGTCATAAGAAAGAAAGAAAGAAATAGGGGGTGGGACTGGAGGGGGTGCGAGCTTGTTTGATTGTTTGATGGGTAGTGTACAATGGGCCCAATTAAGGATAATACAAAAAAGAGAGAGCCTTCACTTAGTCGTGTTAAATTGATCAAGATTCAATTTGTTTGAGGCCCCCCCCCCCCCAAAAAAATTTAACTTTAAAAAAAAATTTAAACAAAACACATAATATACT